>JGI24707J26582_10000647_pt1 | contig 27315 bp, 20 predicted proteins | sample BioPla1DNA1_FD_26582 | JGI IMG/M metagenome (IMG submission 26582)
TCGACGAGACGTTCAAGGCGCTATCGGCTTTGGCGGCAAGCCTCGGAGGTCGCGTCGTCTCGTACGAACAGTTCGTCGGCGAGACGTACAAGACGATCTCGATGCAGGTCGCCGTCCCGTACGGCAAGCTGACAGACTTCATGGAGCACGCCGGAGAGACTTCGACGAAGATCGAAGCTCAATCTGTGACGAGTCAGGAAGTGACAGAAGAATTCTACGATACAAAAGTGCGCATCGAGTCGACCGAAAAACTCATCGAGCACTACCGAACCATCCTGACAGAAGCTAAGACCATCGAAGAGACGCTCCAAGTCCAGTCGCGCATCGACGAATTAACTGTGGAGCTTGAGAGCCTGAAAGGTCGCTTCCGCGTCCTCGACTACCTGACGCAGGAGTCACATATCTCCATCACCATCCGCATGGAAGAAGACCCCACAGTCGCTAAACCCGAAGTAACATTGAAGACGATGAAATGGTCCGACGTCGGCTTCCTGATGAAGAACGCCCTCACAAAGGTCGGCATCGGCATCGCCCTCGGATTCCAATACTTCCTCATCTTCCTCGTCTACGCATCGCCCGTCGTCGCGTTCATCCTCCTCGTTCTCCTCATCGTGTGGATCGTCCGCCGCAGGAAGAGAAAGAAGAAAGCTGCACTGGCGGCGAAAGCTGAGAACAAGGAGGTACTGCAGGAGGTGGAAGGAGATTCTGTTCCGCAGGATATTGAGAACGTGGCCGTTAAGGAGGAGGAAGGGAAGAAGGGCGAGTAGGCAAGCTGGCTAATTGAGCTTCGCACGGCTTAGATCTAAGCTATATAGCAAGTGATGAGAACAGGACGGGCTTAAGACGGATGATCCGAGAGCCTCAAACCACCCGTCCTTTACCCTGATCGCAACTTGTGAGATAATGATCCGGATGTGGCGACGAGTTGCATCCGGATTTGCTGTTTTAAAGGCCATTTAGAGAATAGGTTTATTATGGAAAACGTAAAAATATTCGATTTGAAAAGGGCGCTGTTTTACTACTTCTTGTCATGGCGTACGTCTTTGTTATGTATTTTCTTATGTGTTGCTCTCGCGATAGGACTTGCCTATCTACGACCTGCAAAGCCACAGGTCGTTGACGAAGACGTCGTTGAGCAAGAGGAGCCGTCGCTCGCCGAGAAAAGGGCTCAATTTGTTGCTGAAGACGCGGAGGCGAAGGCGTGGGCTGCTGAGATCGCTAAGCTCGAAGGGGAGAAAGCGCTGTTGGAAAGTGAATTGGCAAACAGCCTCTTCCTGCAGATCGATCCTGATCACCGTATCAACAAACATTTTGACGTTCGTTTCACCTACTTTATGGCCGACTTCGAAGATGAAGCGGAAAAAGTAAGAGCGGATCAGATGCTATGTCTCCATTACATGAAGCAATTGTCAGGCGACCGCTACATGAATTATCTTGGGACGAAGGGTCTTCTAAAATTTGATCCGACCGCGCTTGTTGCTTTGGTCGACGTTTCACTTAATGAAGAAGGCTATATCGAATTCACTGTGACAGGTCCCGAAGAAGTTGTAATAGACCAACTCATTGAGACGACGAAAGATTACTTAGAGCGAATCGTCCGCCCTGAAATTGATTTATTTGCGACTCATTTTCTAACATTCGGTGAAACTACGAAAGAAGTTGTAGAAGATCCCAATGTCCTATCGTTGAAAAATAGGATTGAAAGCGAAGTTACAATTAAAGGGGATAATATTGATGAACTGAAAAAAATGATCGATAGGGCTTTTGAAGAGTCCTTGAAAGACGTTGGTGTTGAGAAGCAGAAAGATGTTGCTCCTGTTCAGCCTTCAAGAACAGCCTCGCTGAAAAAGAATATCGTTCTCGGCATCCTCTTAGGACTTTTCGTCAGTGCACTCATTACTGCAGTAAGATACCGCCGTCAGATCATGCGAACCGATGTCACCGCGATTGCTAGGGAGAACAACATTTCGTATCTCGGTGAAGTAACGTATTATTCAGAGATAGCACAAAGACGAAACAAGCGTTTTGGTAATGGTGTCGATAGATTCTTCATTGGACTATTTGGCATGGCGTATGATCCTGATATTGCTGCTAATCAAGCAGATTATGTTGCACAGGTTATTCGAGGCATGGTAAGGACGAAGACAAAGAATGGTGATATCCACTCTGCATTCGACATTCTTGTCCCGAATGTAACAGATGATTTGAGTATAAGAGCTATCGTTACTTATATGCGAAAAGTATTTGAGCAAGATGAAAGTGGACAGAGAGTAAACCTGATTGAAGGCGGGAGTTTGGAACTCGATCCCGATACAATTGAAGTAGCCAGTGACAGTTCCGGATTGTTACTATTGTCAAAGTCTTCTGACAAGGTGAATAGTCTGGATAATAGCATTCAGAGAAGCATCGATCTATCAAAGGAGATTTTGGGTATTTTGGAGATGGATGAGCGGTGGTAAGCGGATAGATAATAAGTTGCGAGGAATTTTATGATCGACGAATGACGATAAACAGAACGCTTATACTTGTGTGGGCAGAACCCTACCCCTTGGTTATATTTGCTGTTATTAATCGGACTATTGATATAACATATAACGAGTTGCTGCTCTTTTCGAGGCTTATGCATGAGAATAAATCTGAGTAAGGAGAACATTAGATTTGTGTAGAGAAATCGCGTTTTCACCACCCGATATTCATAATGATGAAATTGATGCAATTATTAAAGTTTTGAAGTCTGGTTGGATTACGACTGGACCGAAAACGAAAGAGTTTGAAAGAAAAATAGCAAGTTATGTAGGTGTTAAGAGGGCTGTTTGCTTGAATTCCGCGACAGCAGCTATGGAGATGTCACTTCGAATTCTAGGAGTTGGCCCGGGCGATGAGGTGATTACTTCTGCTTACACTTACACGGCATCTGCATCTGTCATTGAGCATGTTGGTGCAGATATTGTGCTTATTGATACTTCTCGAGATTCTTTTGAGATGGATTATAGAAAGCTAGAAGATTCTATCAATGAGAGAACGAAGGTGATTATTCCTGTTGATATAGGTGGTAGGATTTGTGATTACGAGAAAATACATGAAATCGTAGAAGCTAAAAAAAATATCTACGTTCCGAATAATGATATTCAAAAGCGCTTCGGGAAAATCGTAGTCATGGCAGATGCCGCTCATTCTTTTGGAGCAAAGCGTAACGGAAAGAATAGTGGTCAACTGGCTGATATATCATGTTTCTCTTTCCATGCAGTCAAGAACCTGACGACAGCTGAAGGTGGGGCAGTCGTCTGGAACAACGATTATGGGCTAGGTGATGATTGGATCTATCAGCAATTCATGCTCTATAGCCTTCACGGCCAGTCGAAAGATGCACTCGCAAAGACAACCCTTGGTTCTTGGGAGTATGACATTATCTACCCAGCTTATAAGTGTAATATGACCGATGTTCTTGCCGCAATCGGGTTGAGTCAATTAGGTAGGTATGAACAAATGCTTGCAAGACGAAGAGAAATCGTCGAACGGTATGATGATGGATTACGCTCATTTGGTGTTACGAGTATGCAACATTTTGGTGATAAGCTTAGCTCATCATGCCACCTGTACCTTGCAAGGATACCGGACATTGAAGAAAAAGAGAGAAATAATCTTATAGTCAGGATGGCGGAGTTGGGAATTGCTACAAACGTTCACTATAAGCCTCTGCCAATGTTCACTGCATACAAGAATTTGGGCTTCAATATTAGCGATTATCCTAATGCGTTTGGAATGTATGAGAATGAAATATCATTACCTCTTCATACCAGACTAACGAATGATGATATTGATTACGTCATTGATTCGCTGAAGAAGTCATTGTCAAGATGATTTCATGTATTTTTGTTTGTTTAAGTTCAGAGTAGCGTTTTTCTTGATGATGGTAATGCTAATAAATAATGTGTTCAGAATTGATCAAGAAAGTATGACGAAGTCGTAGACGAATAGTAATCATGACTAGGTGTTGTAATGAAAAATGTATGGATAGTTAACCAATACGCAATGCCTCCCTGTAAAGAGATGCGTGTCCGCAATAACAAGATGGCGGAACAGCTTATTCATCATGGGTACAATGTGCTTATTGTTGGCGGATCCATGCTACATAACATGGGAGAGAATTTAATTTCTGTTGATGGTCCTGCTTTCTTACTGAGAGAATATGGTCTCCTTAAATTTGCGCATTTAAAGGTGAACAATTATACCGGAAACGGAATAAGGCGAATTTTATCAATTATTCAGTTTCAGTGCAGACTAAGGAGATATGCAAAGAAAATTGCCAAAGAGTCCGGCATTACACCGGACGTTGTGATTGTCGATTGTGCCCCTCTCCCATTTTATAAGGGTTATAGAGTAAGTCGCCTTTTTAAAGCTATCTATATTAAAGAGGTAAGAGATTTATGGCCAGCATCGCTTGTTGAGTATGGGTTTGTTAGAGAAGGTAGTTTGTTTGCAAGATTTCTTTACCGGTTGGAAAGGAAGCAATACGAGAAAGCAGATCACATAGTTTTTTCGATGGAAGGCGGAGAAGATTATATTGTTGATCAAGGATGGGATCTGGATCACGGCGGGAAGGTCGATTTGAGAAAGGTACATCACATTAACAACGGGATTGATATCCATGAATTTGATACAAACAAAAGTATTTATTTGAAGGAATACAGTCATTATTTTTCTGATACAGGTGTTAATTTTGTGTATGCCGGTTCGGTAAGACACGCAAATCAGCTTGATACATTTCTTACTGCTTTCGATAGAGTTGCTGATGAAGGACACAGTGCAAGGTTTGTCATTGTTGGTGATGGTGATCAAAGAGAAATACTAGAGCAAAAATATAAGTGTAATCCAAGTATTATTTTCGTTGGTTCTGTTGACAAAAGATTTGTTCCATCATTGCTGGCGCATGCTGATGTATGTGTGATGTGTTATAGGCAAACGCGTCTTACACGATATGGGGGAAGTCAAAATAAGCTCTTTGAATATATGGCTGCAGGGAAACCAGTATTAAGTCTGCTTAGGTCATCCAAGTATGATTTACTAGAACTCGCTAATGCAGGCATTTCGATTGACGACCAATCTTATAGTCAAATTAGAGATGCTATTCTGCTTTTTATAGATATGCCCGCAGACAAACGAGAAGCGATGGGTGCCAGAGGGAGAAAAATGGTTGAATCATTTGACTACGAAATTCTTACTGATAAATTGATTTCGATTTTTGAGAGTTTAGAGCACGATAATCAGGAATAATTGTTTTGCTTGTTAAGTTCTGATAAGAGTTGGCCTGCTCGGAAGTATTCCTGATAATGCTCTTAAAGATAAGGAGTTGAACCAGTTAATATGATGAAGGATTTGCTGACAAAAATTGAGAATAGGTTGATTAAGGTTGGGGTAGTTGGTCTTGGCTATGTCGGTCTACCGCTGGCTGTCGAAAAAGCTAGGGCAGGGTTCGACACGATCGGTTTTGACATTCAACCAAAGAAAGTAGAGATGGTGAATCAAGGTCTCAACTATATTGGTGACGTAATCGATGATGATTTGGCCGAATTAGTAAGAGAAGGTAAGATTCGTGCGACATCCGATTTTTCTTTTGTAAAGGATATGGATTTCATAGCGATTTGCGTACCGACTCCCCTTGACATGTATCAGCAGCCTGATCTCAGTTATGTTAAGTCATCTACGGAGTCAATAGCCAAGTATTTGACTCCAGGTACTATGGTCGTTCTTGAATCAACGACATATCCCGGAACAACAGAAGAACTACTTATGCCTATTTTGGAAGAGGGCTCCGGTCTTGTTTGCGGAAAAGACTTTTACCTTGGTTTTTCACCTGAGAGGGTAGATCCTGGAAATCGTGTTTATAATACGAAGAACACACCGAAAGTGGTTGGAGCTATTGGTGAAGAGGCTCTCGAATTAATCGCTTCTATGTATCGAGCTGTCCTTGAGGGGGATGTACATACTGTTTCTAGTCCTGCTGTCGCGGAGATGGAGAAGATACTCGAGAATACATTTAGAAATATAAACATCGGTCTCGTAAACGAAATGGCACTTCTTTGCAACAAAATGAATATCGATATCTGGGAAGTAATTGATGCTGCTGCTACAAAACCGTACGGTTATATGCCGTTTTACCCTGGCCCTGGCCTCGGTGGACACTGCATCCCGCTTGACCCGTACTATCTTACTTGGAAAGCGCGAGAATACAATTTTCACACCTCAATGATTGAGACCTCCATGATGATCAATGACAGAATGCCTGAGTATTGTAAGGAACGTGCGATGCACATACTTAATCGCGCTAAAAAAGCGATCAATGGCGCCAAAGTATTAGTTCTCGGGGTTGCTTACAAACAAGATATAGATGACTATCGCGAGAGTCCTGCCATTCGTGTTATCGAGCAGCTTTTAGCCGTTGGCGCCGACGTTTCGTACTATGATCCGTGGGTTCCTCGTTTTAAAGATGGGGAGTTGGAGATGGAAAGTATACCGGACTTAACTGAGGTGGTGCTTAAAGAATCGGACTTAGTGGTTGTAACTGCTTCACATACAAATGTTGATTATCATTTCGTTCAGCGTCATGCCAATATGATTTTCGATACAAAAAATGCGATGAAGCTTGTGATGGACAGAGATAACATTGAAGTGTTGTAGTAAATAAGTCAATTACCTGATTAGAGAGAGAATATTAATGCGATACGGAATCATTGGTTGCGGTAGAATCGCACCAAACCACATAGAAGCTGCGAAGAACTGCGGTGTCGATATTGTTGCAATTTGCGATATTGTTAAGGACAGGATGGTTGATACTGCTGGTAAATTTGGTTTGTCCGAAAAAGTTCAGCTTTATGAAGACTATAAGCTGATGCTTGCACAGGAAAAATTGCAGTTGGTAGCGATTTGTACAGAGAGTGGAAAGCACGCATCAATAGCTCTCGACTGCATTGCTGCCGGGTGCCATGTCATCATAGAGAAGCCGATCGCTCTACGCTTGAGCGACGCAGACGCCATTATTGAGGCTGGACGCAGAGAAGGTGTTGTTGTATGCGCTTGCCATCAAAACAGATTTAACAAGTCGATTATGAAAATCCGCGAGGCTTTAGATGAGGGGCGCTTTGGGCGGCTTCTCCACGGAGCGGCACATATACGTTGGAATCGTGGAAAACAATATTATGATCAGGATGAGTGGAGAGGCACCTGGGAACAAGATGGCGGTGTCCTGATGAATCAGTGTATTCACAATATTGATCTTTTAAGATGGATGATGGGCGATGATATCGATGAAGTTTTCGCTTTTACTGATAATCTTAATCATCCTTATCTTGAGACAGAGGATTTAGGCCTTGCGTTAATCAAATTCTCTAATGGAGCGTATGGATTAATTGAAGGCACATCAAACGTGTACCCGTCGAATCTCGAAGAGACGTTGTATCTTTTCGGAGAAAAAGGTACGGTAAAGGCGGGCGGGAAGTCTGTCAACTTAATTGAAGAATGGCGTTTCGGTGATGGCAAAGATACCGCTGAAGAAATCAAAGCAAAGTATCATGAGAACCCGCCTAATGTCTATGGTTTCGGTCATACGCCCCTATATGAAGATGTTGTGCAGGCAATTAAAGATAAAAGAGAGCCATACATTACTGCTGAAGATGGGCGGAGAGCTCTTGAGCTTGTTTTAGCTATTTACAAGTCGTCCTCTCTAGGAACCAGTGTTAAGCTTCCCTTAGAAGGAGGATCAACACTAGATTATCTAGGGCAGTTCAATGTTTAATAATTTTTTCGCACACGAAACGGCATATATCGATGCCGATGTCGAAATAGGAGATGGAACAAAAATATGGCATTTTTGTCATGTTCATTCCGGTGTTCGTATCGGATCAATTTGCTCTCTCGGTCAGAACGTTAACATAGGGAATAACGTCGTTATCGGCGATGGATGTAAGATTCAAAACAATGTTTCTGTATACGAAGGCGTCCTGCTTGATGATTATGTTTTCTGCGGACCTTCGTGTGTTTTTACAAATGATCTAACCCCACGTGCAAAATATCCAAAAGGACGCGAGAATTACGTCAAAACCCACGTAAAAGAAGGTGCTACGATCGGTGCGAACGCGACAATTGTCTGTGGAGTTACTATCGGTGAATGGGCTATGGTGGCCGCAGGAGCTGTGGTAACGAAGGATGTTAAGAATTATGCACTCGTTGTCGGTGTTCCTGCTAGGCAGCGAGGCTGGGTATGTGAATGTGGGCAAATCCTTAACGAAGACTTGGAATGTAGTAATTGTAGTAGGAAGTACCGATTAAGTGATGACGGATTAGAGAGGGTTACAGAATGAGGTTTCGAGATCTAAAAGCACAGTATGATCGCCTTAAAGAGCGCATCGATGCGAATATACAGGATGTACTGAATAGTACGGCTTTTATTGGTGGAAGACAAGTACAAGAACTAGAAGAGGCACTTGCAAAGTATGTTGGTGTCAAACACTGTGTTTCATGCGCTAATGGTACTGATGCACTCCAACTTGTTTTAATGGCATGGGGAGTAGGGGAGGGCGATGCGGTTTTTGCTCCCGATTTTACTTTCTTTGCGACTGCTGGGTGTGCTTCGATCGTCGGTGCAACGCCTGTTTTTGTCGATGTAGACTCTAGGACATTCAATATTGATGTGGCAGATCTGGAGAAGAAGATCGAGGAAACGATAAGTCGAGGAGAACTCATACCGAAAGTGATCATTCCTGTTGACCTTTTTGGTTTACCCGCAGATTATCATGCAATCGAGAAGGTAGCAAAACGTTACGACTTGAAAGTGTTGGAGGATGGAGCTCAGGGATTTGGAGGCAATATAAATGGACAAATTGCTTGCTCATTCGGTGATGCGGCGACCACATCCTTTTTTCCTGCGAAGCCTCTCGGTTGTTATGGAGACGGAGGAGCAATTTTCACGAATGACACTGAGCTTGCCATCAATCTTAAATCTCTAAAGGCTCAAGGGAGGTCACCAGAGGATAAGTACGATAACCGTGCGATTGGCATGAACTCGAGGTTAGATACAATCCAAGCGGCGATTCTGCAAGTCAAGTTTGCAGAATTTGTTGAGAATGAACTCGATGCCTCCAATAGGATCGCTTCAAGGTATACTTCTCATTTACGAGATCTAGTTAAAACGCCAATTATTCCGGATGGCTACTATTCCAGCTGGGCGCAGTACACGATTATTCTTCCTGACGAAGAAACACGTGACGGTCTGAAAGAGCATCTCCAATCAAAAGGTATTCCATCGATGATCTATTATCCGAGGGGGATGCATCAGCAGACTGCCTACGAAGATATGCAAGTACCGGACTCCAGTTTGCCAGTCACTTCTCGGCTGACAAAATGTGTTTTGTCACTCCCGATGCACCCGTATTTGACTGATGATGACGTCGAAGAGGTATCCTCGGCTGTCAAACAGTTTTTTTAGGTGCCTGATAGATGAGTAATATAAATGAAATGAAAAAAATATTGACCGTTGTCGGTGCAAGGCCGCAATTTATTAAGGCTGGAATTCTTTCCAAGAAGCTTGAAGGCATATTTAATGAAGTCTTGCTTCACACAGGTCAGCACTACGATGCCAATATGTCCGATGTGTTTTTTGCTGAGCTTGGGATTAAGAAGCCAAAATATAATCTCAACGTAGGTTCATCGTCTCATGCTAAGCAGACAGCTCAGATGATGGTTGGGATAGAGGAAGTTATAGAGCAGGAAAAGCCCGATGGAGTATTAATATATGGAGATACTAATTCGACGGTTGCTGCTGCCTTAACAGCAAGCAAAATGTTAATTCCTGTCTTTCATGTTGAAGGGGGAATCCGTACACACTGTTTTGATATGCCTGAGGAACAAAATAGAATTATTGCTGATCACCTCTCAAGCATGATCTTTGTAAGCACTTTAGACAATCTTAAAGAAGCAGAAAAAGAAGGCCTAGCGGATAGGTCTTATTTAGTGGGCGATATCATGTATGATTCGCTTATTTATTACTCTCGAGTTGCTGAGGATCATGGGCAAGATTATTACTTTTGTAAGCTAGAAGGAATCTTGGAGCATAGGACGAAGCTGACAGACAGTTTCTATTTGGCTACGATTCACCGACCCGAGAATACGGATAATGATGATGCTTTTTTGGAAATACTTAGTGCTTTAAATGAGATGGAGGGTGTCGTTGTTCTAGCTACTCATCCGCGAATTAAACATAGGATAGAACAAGTCGGTGAATATTATCCGAACATTTATTTTGTAGAACCCTTGTCATATTTGGAAACTATCTTTTTTGCGAAAAATGCTAAGATGGTTATTACTGATTCGGGAGGATTACATAAGGAAGCGTACCTGCACGGAACACCTTGCGTTACGATTCTGCGATCTGGATGGCTCGAAACGAGAAAGGGTGGCTGGAACAAGTTCGTTACGCCCGTCGCGGATGATATTCTCAGTGCGGCGATGAGAAATGATATTGATAAAACAGTTGTGCGCGATGACTTTGGCGACGGTAATGCTTGTGGCAGGATTGTGGAGAAACTTAGGGAATACTATGACAAAATTTCGATACATTTATGCGGATTACGTCACTAGACTTTGTTAGATGCTTGGGACAAGAGTATACGAAGCAGATACTAGTTTTAGGGTATTATTTGAAACAATGATCAAATAGAGCATAATAATATTTTCTTTTTTATGGCTGTTGATATTGGGGTGAGTATGAAGAAAAAGATTATACTAGTTGTTTTTGGAACTAGGCCGGAAGCGATAAAAATGTGTCCGCTTGTAAAAGAGCTTCGCTCAAGACAGGAATTGAAGACTGTTGTTTGCGTTACTGGGCAACACAGGCAAATGCTTGATCAGGTACTGGAGGCTTTTAAAGTAATTCCTGATTATGATCTATCGATTATGAAGAGTCAGCAGAGTCTCTTCGATATTACATGTAATGTGCTTCTTAAAATCAAAAATGTTCTAGAGGAAGTCATGCCTGATATCGTATTAGTTCATGGTGACACTAGCACAACTTTTGCTGCGGCGTTGGCTAGTTTCTATATGCAAATTCCGGTTGGTCATGTTGAAGCGGGTTTGAGAACGCATGATATTTTTTCTCCTTATCCTGAGGAATTTAATAGACAGGCTGTGAGTGTCATCAGTAAGTTCAATTTTGCGCCTACTGAAAACTCTCGCGAAAATCTTTTAGATGAGGGTAGAATTAATTCGCTTATTTATGTTACTGGTAATACTGCTATTGATGCGTTGAAGACAACTGTATTGGATGATTATCAACACCCTGAACTCGATTGGGTTGGAGAAAGCCGTTTGATTCTCATCACTGCTCATCGTCGAGAGAATCTCGGGGCTCCAATGCATCGAATGTTCCGTGCAATACGTAGGATAGTATCGGAGCATCCGGATGTTAAGGCTATCTACCCGATACATATGAATCCGTCTGTGCGTGAAGCGGCTCGAGCAGAACTATATGATTCTGATAGAATTCGTATTATTGAACCTATGGATGTGATTGACTTCCACAACTTTATGGCTCGATCATTTTTAATTATTACTGATTCAGGCGGTATTCAAGAAGAAGCGCCATCGCTTGGTAAGCCAGTACTCGTGATGAGGGATACGACGGAGCGTCCAGAAGGAATTAAGGCGGGGACTCTTAGACTTGTTGGAACGCAGGAAGATAACATTTATAGAGCTCTTTATGAATTGTTAAATGATCAAATTGTGTATCGTACAATGAGTGAGGCAAACAACCCTTATGGTGATGGTTTCGCAAGCAGGCGAATTGCAGATATTCTTTGTGGGTATCAGTGTGTTGGAGAGTAAGAGGTGTAGATATGGGTGGAGAAAAGCATAAAAAAAGAGTGTTGGTTTTGGTTGCTGCCTACCCAACAACTGCTGGTGAAGTTGCCTTAATGTATGTTCACGTTAGAAGTTTGTGGTACATGAAAAATGGTTTGCAAGTAGATGTGCTTAATCTTTCAGCATCAAGTGACGATTGTGTGGATGGTATTAGAGTTTTGTGTAAAGACACCTACAAGGGACTTCCAAGTGATTATTACGAATTGCTGATTTTACATGCGCCAAACATACGCCAGCATTATATTTTTCTCAAAAGATATGGGAAGAGATTTAAACATTTTCTCTTTTTCTTCCATGGACATGAAGTGCTAAGACGTAATAAAGTATATAGTAGGCCTTACCCATTTATTCGTCGAAATAGGTTGACGGAAATTATACAAGACTTTTACGATTGTTATAAATTAAGAGTGTGGCGGAGATTCTTTCAAAAAGAATACAATCATATTCATTTTGTTTTTGTTAGTAATTGGATGAAAGAACAATTCTTAAAATGGACTCAGTTAGATCAGGAGTATATTGAAGGGAGATCAGATATTATTTACAATTCGATTCATCCCATATTTGAAGTGGAGGCATGGAATTCAATTTGTGAGAAAGAATTTGATTTTATTACAATTCGATCTAATTGGGATGGATCGAAATATGCAGTTGATATTGTTAATGAGCTGGCTGCCAATAATCCTGATTATAGTTTTATGCTAGTCGGGAAAGGTGTTTTCTTTGATCACTATAAAAAGGCAAATAACTTGATGCTTATCAACAGACACTTGAAACCAGAGGAAATTCCTCATTATCTAAACAAGTCTAGATATGCACTCATGCCGACCCGAACTGATGCTCAGGGGTTAATGATGTGTGAAATGGCAAGTTTTGGTATGCCTCTAATTACATCTGATATACCCGTTTGTCGTGAAGTTTTAGGTGAATATGACCACGCATATTTCATTTCCAACGTATCGCCAGTTGTCACGTTTAATCAATTTGACTTTGATGAAAACAGAGCAGCAATTGAATATAGGAAGTTCTTTAAGGAAAATACAGTCCAGCGAGAAATTGAGCTTATTGATCGTTTGTTTGGGTAGGCGAAGGTATTTATATTAATGGCGGAAGAGTTAATTGTAAATATGCAAAATAATCTATTTGAAAACCATCTGTATGCAAGGGCTAGCAATCTATCTTTTTTGACATATCAAATTGCAACCTCTCTAACGCCACTGTATCTGTTCAATTCAAAGATCATTTGTACTATTGGCACTGGTGCGATATATGCGTGCATTGTTTTTGTTCTAATCGAAACATTCTGTTTCCGCTGCAGAATTATTATAAACAGAATTTTGAGGGTATATCTGTATGTGTCGTTTTCAATAATAGTTCTGTTTTTTATTAATTTTGATAAGAGTTCGCTCATGACGACTCTTGTTCAGTTATCTCTCCTATACTTTGTTGCTATTTTTTCCACGAAAATTCTTAATGAAAACTGTTTTCGACTTATGGTAGCTTTAGGGAGATTCGCGTGTTTCATGATGTTTCTGTTTGTTGTTGTTGTGAGGTGTTTGGAAAATTGTAGAAGTCAAGATTTTTTTAGATTACTTGTAAGTCCTGTAATTCTCAAATGTTTATTTATCTCCTCTTTTTATTTTTTGCTTGATGTAAAGTATTTTTTTGGTAGGGTCTTATTCTTTAGTTTTGTACTCTTTTTACTTGGTGAAAGAGGATCTAGTCTATCGCTTTTTATTTTTATGGCTGTTCGGATGATTCTTAAACGTATTAACAGGGTCAAAATAAATAAGAGGCGTTTATTTCTTTTAAAATTAATATTTTTTGTGTACATGTTCTCTGTCTTGATAATGCCAATAATATATGTTCAGCTCTGGAAGTCGCCTTTTGCACTTGATCTGCAAGAGTTTTCAATGCGTTTAACCGGTGGTAATTTTTTTAGCGGACGTCAGAACATTTGGGGATTGGCTTTAGATTTCATTTCGACTCGCCCCGTTGTTGGATATGGTATTGGCGGTAGTGTACTTACATCTCGAGGCATACAGGACTCAACACATAATTTGTATCTTAATATTTTGCTAGAAGGTGGAATCGTATATTTGTTGGCATTTGTTTGGCTTATGTATGTAATTTGGACGGAACTCACTAATAATCATATGAGCGATAGGGGACTCTTTTTTCCATCTTTCCTAATCTCTATCTTGGCTGCTGTTTCGTTTGAGAATTATCTTTTGGGCAATATGGTTAGCCCTTCTCTGATTGTTTGGATGATTGTCGGGATGGGTCTTGCACTGAATAATAAAGTAAAACGAGAGGAGCAGATTCTTTCTTGATATCATGTGTGCTACTCCTTTACTGTATCTTGTTAATTCTGTAAACAGTTAAGCTTGCATTATTGGGCTGATTTGCTTCTTTAGGTTTTTTATTGATTATGGTTAATGAATCAAAAAACAATATTTTTACCTCTGCTTTTACAGTAAGTATAGTGGCCATTATCTTTAAGGTTGTAGCTTTTCTTAAGCAAGCTGTTGTTGCTTATTATTTCGGGGCAACACTAGAGACTGACATATATTTCATAGCAAACGGATTTGTCTATGGTGTTGGAGAGGCCATTGTCAAATCCATAAGTATGGTTATCTTGAGTGTTTATATTACAGCTAAAATTAGAGATGGTCGCGATACGTCGTCGATGCTAATGGGTTCATTGTTGTTACTCTTACTTCCAGTTGTCATCTTTTTGAGCTTTGCTTTTTATATTCTTGCTCCTGATCTTTCCTTAATGATTGCTCCATCTTATGATGCATATCGGAGTGGAATATTGTCTGATTTTATTAGAATTTTATCTTTTCTTTTTATATTCATCTTTATTGAGCCAATTGGTGCCAGTATTCTTGATGCAGAGGGGAGTTACTACATCCCTAGGGTTAATTCATTAATCCTCAGTGTGTTTACTATTCTCGGATGTATTCTTTTTGCTTCGAGGATGGGTGTTCGTGCTTTAGTTGTTTCTCAATATCTAGCGAGTGGCTTGTTTGTTCTTATTCTAATGATTTCAACTAGAAATTATATCTCATTCAAAAACGCTCGTTTTAGAGATAATCACTACCTAAAAACAATTGCGAAGCTTGCATTTCCGTTGTTTATTGGTAATCTGGCAATCCAGTTAAACCAAATAATCGATAAAGCGATTGCTTCAAAATTTGATGATGGCGCAGTTTCGGCTCTTTCCTATAGCCATGTTCTGGAACAACTCGTAACGAGTGTCTTCATTGTGAATGTGGGTAACATCATGTTTGCTCATTTTTCCGAATTGTCCGCTGGAGATGAACATGATAAATTATCCTTGAGAATAACAAGAACATTGAATCTCATGTTAATTGTCTTAGTTCCCATCTCGATTATTACATTTTTTCAAGCTAGAAATATTACTGCAATCGTCTATTTCCGGGGACAGTTTAATCTCGACGCACTTACGAAAACATCGTTATTATTGGCGGTCTACGCAATAGAATTTCCTGCTGTGGCTATGAGAGATATACTAATGAAAGGGATGTATGCTCTAGGTGAGACCCGTTTGCCTGTTATTGGGGGTGTTATTTCTATCATAATTAATATTCTATCCAGCATCTATCTTGCTAAGCTAATCGGAATTCTAGGAATTGCCATTGGAACAGTTATCTCTATCTACTTTGGTGCAGTTTTCAATATTTATTATTTTAGAAAAAAAATGCATGTGAAACCTCGGTTCAAATTGGTCTTTATCACCGCATTAAAATGCATTCCAGCCTCGCTGTTGAGTATCGTCCTCATATTGTGTGTTCAAGTGATTGGATTACCTAAGAGTCCAGTGATTTCCTTCTTAATGGTTTCGGTTATTACGTTTATATTGTTTGGACTAGTGCTATTTGTGTTGAAAGTAGAAGAATTGCATATGTTGAAGAATATGATTACTAAGAAATTTAAATTATAATTTCGGGAGGGATTTGATTGAAAAAGCAAATTGAAATTTGTCCGCATGAATTTTGCACAGGATGTGAGACTTGTAGAGAAATATGTCCTGTCCAATGTATACATATGTTCACTGACGAGGATGGATTTTCTTACCCTGTAATAGGATCCGAGTGCATCGGATGTGGTTTGTGCAGGGATCGATGCCCAGTGAATCAGGAAGTTCCAGATCTTAGCTCTTTGGTTGATCAGCAAGCTTTTTGCGGTGTGCATAAGGATCATCTCGTTTGGCAAGACAGTAGTAGTGGGGGGGCTGCAAGTGCTATTTATCAGGCATGGGCCGACCCCAAGGCAGTCTTTTATGGTGTCGAAAACATTCGAGAAGAAGTATCATTTGTGCGAATTAGTGTATTTGAGGAATTATATCGAATTCGAGGTTCAAAGTATGTTCAGGCTAAAATCAATAATAGCTTTACAATGATTAGAAATGATTTGCGACGGGGAATTAAAGTGGTCTTTGTTGGGACACCTTGCCAAGTTGCCGGTCTGAAATCATTTCTTCATGGGATTGATTCATCTAACTTGTTATTAGTAGACCTAATTTGTCATGGAGTTGGGAGCCCTAGTTTGTTTGAACAGTATCTTGATGATCTCGAACAATCTATGAACGAGCCTATAATTGACTATAGATTCAGAAGGAAGCGAATATCATTCGCAAGACATCTAATTCATAATTCAGTCATCGTTAATCAAAACAATAGAACGCGTCAACTTGGAATGGATCTTTATAACAAAGTGTTTCTCAAAAAAATAAGTTGCCGTAAATCATGCTATGATTGCCGCTATGCAAAGAATGTGAGAATGGGGGATATAACAATTTCAGATTTTAAGAAACTTTTCGAAGTTTTTCCTCGTTTTCCTGCAAACCAAAATGCTTCCACTCTAGTATTTAACAATGAAAAGGGATTATCAGTTCTTAAATGTTTAGAAAATTATATGCATCTAAGGGTTTGTAAAATTGAAGATATTGTAGAGCATAATCCCCCTTTTACACATTGCTCTGGGGATCGAAGAGTACGGGACAGTTTTTTTTCGGATTATAATAATGCTCGCAGTGCGGGAGAACGATTGAAAATAATGAAGCAATATGCGGGCAAATCAACGATGCGCTCATTTTTCGCTAGCTGGGTACCTGATAAGGCACGGGCGTCTATTAAAAGACTTTTGGGGGTAATTTAATATGAATAAAAAAGTTGGAATCGTGACATGGCATAAGAACGGAAATTTCGGAGGCACACTTCAGGCATACGCATTAATGAAAACAGTCGAAGAATTGGGATATCAACCGGAGTTCATTGATTATCAACCAGATCACTCTGTAATGAAGAGCATTATACGGAAATTAAAAAATGCTGTTGTCCTCTTGCTCTATCCTTTGTCCGCTAAATCGAGAGCACATATATGGGAATTTGTAAGGTCTAGGATGCCTGAATCTCCTTTATTGACTTCTTTGAAGGAACTTGTCGAATACACAACATCGCAATATGACGCATGCATATGTGGGAGCGATCAGATATGGAGTCTAGTTGGTAAGCTAGAGCCAGCGTATTTTTTATCATTTTGTCCCAAAGCTAAACGAATTGCCTATGCCCCAAGCATTGGCTTGTCAGAAGTATCTGATAGTAATAGAGAGTTCTTTAGGCAACATGTTTCTTCGATTCCATTTCTTTCTGTACGTGAAAAGAGGGGTGTGGAAATTATTAAGGAGTTGACTTCCCTAGAAGCAGAACTGGTTGCCGATCCATGCATCCTAAGGACAGCAACGCAATGGCGAAAATTTGCATCAAAAAAATTGAAGAGCGAAGAATACATCTTATGTTACTTTATCGGGATTAATGATCGGTATTTAGAGATAGGAAAGAAACTTGGTCAAGAGTATGGATTGCCTCTGAAGTTTGTGTCTTCAAAGCGTGTAAAGTATGACAGGAGGTGCGGTGAACAAGTTCCGTGCGATTTGCCAGAGTTTGTATCTATGTTTGATAATGCTAAATACATTCTAACAGATTCATATCACGGATTGATTTTCTCACTCATCTTAGAAAAGGACTTCGGTGTTTTCGAAAGGTTTTCTCTTGACGATCCTTTGAATCAAAACAGCAGAATTTATTCACTGCTGTCAGTATTAGGCGATGAGGAAGCGATTATTGTCGACGCAGAAACTGCAGATTCCGTTCTTCATCGTATTAGGTCACTAGAGGATATTAACAACAAATTACAGGAATTTAGGAGCAAGAGCATCTGTTATCTCGAAAGATCATTGGATATAGCTACATCTACAGTTTTAAAATAGGAAATTGCCACCCCCCGGGTACTGTCATGGATCCGAGTTGTTTACAAAGTCGACTTCTGGATAGGTAAGGATTATGGAAATCTCGGTCGCCGAAGGCCACCTCCTTTTGCGTGCGTGATTTCCATTACCTAAGAACAATAAACCAAACAGCAAGGATTACAGCCATACCAACAAGAAACCCGATCAAGAGGCTCCAACCGAAAGTCTTCCAGTTGCTTCTTTTCTTTACATTCTTTGCCTGATCGATCATGAATTCGTCTCCTTTATCTTTTGCAACTTTAGAATAAACTACTTGTTGCCTACCATTTATCTGTTGTCGAGGGGGTATGATCATCTGTTCAGATGCCTGAGAATCATTCAGATCATTACGTTTCATAGCCACAGATTTTACGCTGTTAACATCTTCTGAAGCCACAGCCCCATAATACTTCTGGAATCGCTCAACATTCTTCTGTGCGGAATCATCAGGCTCTTCGAGAACCAAGTCACGCACTTTGATGGCAAGGACAGTACCGTTCTCAGTATTATCTGCCTGTCTTGAGTGAAGCTGCGCCAGTCGAATATTCGCCGCGAAGGCATCGGGAGCTTTTATGTCTTCGGCCAGCTCCGTGTGATGGAAGTTCGTATGGAAGCCTTCCGATGCGAGAAGTATGATGTCTCCTGTTGCGAGATCAAAGCGCTTCATCGTATTCGACTTCGGTTCTTCAAAGGGGACGCTTCGGTCGCCTATATAAGCAGGGTATCGTTCAATTGATGTGTCAGCAGGATCCATGAGCGAGTACAGCTCATCATTGCGGAAGAGATGAATCTTCGTATCGCCGACATTTAAGATGTACGCCGTATTGGCATCGATGAGGAGCATGGCAAAGGAGGCACCAGCGTCTTGTTCGGCACGAGCTACGATCTGGCTCAATACGCGGTAATGTGTCTCCTTGATGAGTTCGCGTGAGAATTGGGCGAAGTCGAGTTCGGGATGCTTGTAATCGTCAAGTTTTGCGACGAAGTCTTTGCTGACCCGCTGAATAATACGGCCAGCCAAGTCACCAGCACCGGAGCCTCNGAATCCCTGTGTAACGATATATATTTGCGTATAGTCGGACGAACCGCGCGTCTGCTCTTCGCTACCCGTGATCATGTCGGGGTAGACGCGGTCGCCGCAACTAAATGAATCTTCATTAACTTTTGTTCTCGTGCCTGATTCCGTCAGGCCGATCACCATTGTTCGAGCCATATTGTATCCTCCATACAGATACGAATTATAGCACAGATAAGCTTATTTCATGGCGTGATATACTCCATTATATAGAGTCGCTCCTAATGGTACTGGAGCTCTGTTAGGCGAGGAATGTCAATCATGAAAGATGAAATGCGCTACGAGTCAAAATACCCCGTCGTGATCGTCACGGGCGCATCGTCCGGTTTGGGTGCCGCCTTTGTTAGATTGCTCGATGAGACGCTCCCTCCTGAGATTGCCCTCTGGCTGATCGCGAGGAATGAGGAGAAGCTTTGTCAGTTTGCCGATGGCCTGCAACATGAGGCGCAGTGCTTTGCGCTTGATCTTACAGATGTGGGTTCTTTTAGTGTCATCTCTGATGCGCTGCGCTCATCAGATGGCACGGTGCAGTTGCTTATCAACAACGCTGGAGAAGGTGCACCCGGTTCGTTTGAGAAGCAAACGTCACGTTATCAGGAGTCGCTATGCGATCTCAATATGCGCGCACAAGTCTCTTTGACATCGATCATCCTGCCGTATATGGAGGAGGGGAGCGCGATCATCTTTACGTCGTCTGTCGCGGCATTTTTACCTCAACCCGGTTTTGCGACGTATGCGGCTTCAAAGGCATTTATCCTCTCATTCGGGCGCGCCCTTGCGGAGGAGTTGCGTCCTCGTCGTATCGGCGTGACGGTGACGTGCCCTAACCCTATGTTGACCGATTTCTTTACGCATGAAGAGAAAGAGAAGCTTCTTAGGTCTTACAAGCGTTTTGCAATTGAAGATCCTTCCTATGTTGCCGAGAAGACGATCGCTGCTGTACGCAAGCGAAAAGTCGTCGTTGTCACGTCGTTTTTAGGGAAACTCGTCCGATTGTTCTCGAAAATACTGCCGCATCGTTGGATCATCCGTTTGATCGGCAGCGCGTAAATTTCAGTTAATTATTCTATCGATTATTCTTAATCCTGATGTAGACGAGCTTGACGTTCGGGTTGCCCGTATCGCGCATTTCGACGTCGTAGCGACCGATCGATTGGATCAAGGTTGTGAGTTTGTCGTAGCCGTAGTTGCGCGAGTCGAACGACGGTTGTTTCTTGACGATCAAGTTGCCGACCTCGGCCAGGAACGCCCAGCCGTTTTCGTCTTCGACATCTCGGATGGACGATGATATGAGTTGGATCAACTTTCGGTCGACTTTCTGGATACTCTTATCCGCCTTCTTCTCTTCGCGGTCGGTTGCTTTGCGATCGGCTGTTTTCTTGCCTGTATCTTTCTTGCCTGCCTCGCGACGCGCCGTCGTGAGGCGTCCTGTTTGCCTGACTTCCTTATCCGTATCGTTCTCTTCGTCGGCACGTTGACTGATGATCTCCAGATAGATGAAGCGGTCGCACGCGGCGATGAAAGCGTTCGGTGTTTTCATTTCACCGAAACCGTACACGATTTTGCCCGATTCGCGCAATCGCGTGGCGAGCTTCGTGAAGTCGCTGTCGCTTGAAACGAGGACGAAACCGTCGATTTTATCGGCGTAGAGAATGTCCATCGCATCGATGATCATGGCCGAGTCGGTGGCATTCTTACCTGTCGTATAGCTGAATTGTTGAATGGGGCTGATGGCGTAATCGAGAAGGTGGTTTTTCCACTGTGTCAAGTTCGGCTTTGTGAAGTCTCCGTAAATGCGTTTGATCGTCGGTGTGCCGTATCGTGCTATCTCTTCCATCATGCCGCGCACGTTGTGCGGCGGCACGTTATCGGCATCGATCAAAACAGCCAGTCTGACATCGCTGATTTTCTGCTGATTCGTAGTTGCCATAGATGATGATTATTAACCTTTCTGAATTAGGTGTGCTAAAACGCACGAATGTATTACCGTATTATGTTACCATAATCTTTACATTGCAATGTGGCGTGCTTTTTGCTACCATAGTGTACCGCTTCACAAAGGACTCATCCATTCCTTTGAGCAGATGGAAGCGCTATATGATTGTTAATTGGATGGTTGGAGGTAATTCTGATTGGACGGCAGTAGCTGTACCGGCCCTCTTTTGAGGGCTATCTTAACTGAACATGTGAGCACAGGAGCCTCGCGCGGTTCGCTTTTGTTCGATTTTATCCTGATTTTCTTTCTCATTCTGGTCAACGGCTTTTTCGCTGCGGCGGAGATGGCTGTCGTCACACAGAACGACAATAAAATCCGCAAGATGGCCGACGCGGGACATGCGTCGGCGAAGCGCTTGCTTCGATTTGTCGATAATAAGAGCCGCTTTCTCTCGACGATTCAAGTCGCCATCACGTTGGCGGGCTTTCTGTCGAGCGCTTTTGCGGCTGATAAACTTGCCGGCAGGTTGTACTACGTCATCGATCCGAATTTGGCGCATCCTTCACTTCGGACGGTGATGGTCGTCCTGATGACGATCGTGCTGTCTTACTTTACGCTCGTCTTAGGTGAACTCGTCCCGAAACGTTTGGCGATGCGCCGCCCCGAACAGTTCGCGCTGTCGGCGTCGGTCATCCTGAGCTTTTTCGATGTCATTTTTCGTCCCTTCACGAAACTTCTTGAGTGGTCGAGCAATCTCGTGCTGCGCATCCTCGGCATTGATCCTGAAGAGGCGTCGCAGCGTGTCACGGAAGAGGAGATTCGCATACTCGTCGAGGCCGGTGCCGGGTGCGGTGATCTTCAGAAGAGGGAAGCGGACCTGATCAAGAATATCTTCGCCTTCGATGACAAGTATGTCTCGGAGATTATGACGCCGCGTGTTTCGATCACGGCAGTGCCTTTGAACTCGACATATGAGGAAGCCGTCGATATCGTCGCGAATGCAAGTTTTTCGCGTTTTCCCGTCTACGATGAGGACATCGATGACATTGCCGGCATTCTGATCGTCAAGGATTTGCTCCGCGTCCCGAAAGCGCTGCGCGGGGATGACTTCAGACTCGAGACGATTTTGCGACCTGCCTACTTCGTGCCGGAAGTTAAAAAAGTCGACGTTCTCTTCCAAGAGATGAAGCAGCAACACACGACGCTCGTTGTCGTCGTCGACGAGTATGGCGGAACGGAAGGCATCGTCACGATGGAGGATTTGCTTGAAGAGATCGTCGGGGAGATTGAGGACGAGTACGATGCGCCGGTGACGAATGTTATCGTCAACGGTGACGGGTCTTACGTGTTCAGCGGTCTCTTGACGCCCGCCGAGGCCGGGCGCTATGTCCCCGAACTTGATGAGCTCAAAGAAGACGACGATTTTGATACAATAGCCGGGTTCGTTCTCTCGCTTCTCGGGTATATCCCGGAGCAGGGTACGCAGCCTGAGGTGACATTCAATCATCTCAAGTTTACTGTGCTTGAGATGGAAGATCGAAGGATATCGCGCATTCGCCTTGAGGTACTGCCGGACCAGTTGTCGGAGGAAGACGCTTTTCATGAACGTCGCTTCCGCTATTCAGAATCGGGCGGCAGTACGGATCATCGCGCTGAGAGCGTATAGTCTTTGATATCTGAAATTCCATGACATTTTTCTAATTGAGGGATAACTATGAAAAAAACGACTGTCGTCGATTATGAGACGACATCTGATCGCATGCCGACCGGAGAGGAAGCATCGATCCAATCGATTGAGTACGTCGTTAAGACGCTTGAGACAGACGCCGCGTCGGGGATTACCGAGGTTGAGGCGTCAGCGAGGCTTGCGCGGTACGGCCGCAATGAACTTGAAGGCGAGAAGGGAACGCCTTTCATCGTCAAGCTTATAAATCAGTTCAAAGACTTCATGATTTTGATCCTGATCGTGGCGGCGATCATTTCTGCCGCGCTTGGCGAAATGATCGATGCAAGCATCATATTGGCGATTGTCATCATCAACGCGCTGCTCGGCGCGATACAGGAGAGCAGAGCGGAGAAAGCGATTGAAGCGCTAAAGGAGATGTCAGCGCCTTTCGCGCGCGTCAAGCGCGGCGGTGAGATCCTCGAAGTACCTGCTGCCGAGCTTGTACCCGGCGACCTTGTAGAGCTCATCGCGGGCGACGTTGTGCCTGCCGATCTCAGGATCGTTATGTCCGCCAACTTGCAGGCGAATGAGTCGGCTTTGACGGGTGAATCGGTGCCGGTCAATAAGGACGCCACCATTGTCTACGACGAAGTTCCCGGTATCGGCGATCGGCTCAACATGCTCTATAGCGGGACGGAGATCACGTACGGGAGGGGAGAGGGGATTGTCATCTCGACGGGCTCCAAGACGGAGATCGGGAAGATTGCCGATCGCCTGAAGAGCATTGAGCCCGAGATGACGCCTCTTCAGAAGAACCTAAATCGCCTCGGTAAGCTTCTCGGAGTTTTCTTCCTCATCATTTGCGCCGTTGTCTTTGTCGTCGGACTGTTGCAGGGTGGCGAGCCGCTCGCTCTCTTCATGACGGCGGTCAGCTTGGCCGTAGCGGCGATTCCTGAAGGATTGCCCGCTGTCGTGACGATTCTTCTCGCGCTTGGCATGAACAGAATGGCGAAGGAGAACGCGATCGTGAAACGCCTCCTCGCCGTTGAGACGCTCGGCAGCGTCGATACGATCTGTTCCGACAAGACGGGAACGCTCACGCAGAACGAAATGACGGTGACGCGCCTATACGGGGGTGACGAGCACTTTTACGTCTCTGGTGTCGGGTACGCGCCGATCGGCGTTATTTCGCGTGCTGAAGCGTCCGGGACGGATGATGCGACATCGTCTTCTGTCTTGAGGCGTGTTCTCGAAATCGGAGTTCTCTGTAACGATGCCGTTCTTACGACAAATGGAAATAATCAGGATGAGGTCACCATGATCGGCGACCCGACGGAAGGCGCGATGCTGACTGTCGCTGAAAAGGGAGGACTTTCGGTGACGAGATTGCGGGAAGCGTGTCCCGTGATCTGGGAACTCCCGTTCGATTCCGATCGCAAGATGATGACGGTCGGCTGTCTTTTGGAAAATGACGTTCCTCATTCCCTCACGAAGGGTGCGCCCGACCGCGTACTTGAAAGCTGCGATCGCGAACTGACAGAAGATGGGATCGTCCCATTGACTGATGAGAGACGTAAAGTCGTCCTCGCCGAGAACATCAACTTTGCCAAGCAGGCGCTCCGCGTGCTCGGCTTTGCCTACCGCACACACGACGACGAGACGTTCAAAGGCGCCGAGTCGGGCATGATCTTCGCAGGCCTGATGGGGATGATCGATCCTGCGAGACCTGAAGCGCGTGAGGCTATCGCGACGTGTCACAAAGCAGGCATTTCCGTCGTCATGATCACGGGCGATCATCAGGCAACAGCCGCCGCGATCGCTGACGATTTGCAGCTTAGAAAAGAGGACGACCTCGTCCTCTCGGGTCAAGAGCTCGAAGCGATGTCGGATGGTGAGCTGACGGAAGCGGCTAGGTCGACGACCGTCTATGCGCGCGTCTCACCCGAGCATAAGGTGCGCATCGTCGAGGCGCTTAAGCGATCCGATCGCATCGTCTCAATGACGGGAGACGGCGTCAACGACGCACCTGCCCTAAAGCGTGCCGACATCGGTGTCGCGATGGGAATCACGGGTACGGATGTCGCCAAGGGTGCAGCCGACATGATCCTGACCGATGACAACTTCGGCACGATCGTCAACGCCGTTGAGGAAGGGCGCGTCATCTATGCGAACATTCGCAAGGTCGTAAGCTTCCTCCTTTCCTGTAACGTAGGCGAGATCCTCGTCATCTTCATCACGACCATGATTATGGGGCCTTCTTTTACGCCGCTCTTGCCGGTTCAGCTCCTCTGGCTCAACTTGGTGACGGATAGTTTCCCGGCGCTCGCGCTCGGCCGAGAGCGGGCAGAAGAAGGGATCATGTTGCAGCCTCCGCGCCGCAAGAGTGACAAAATCCTCGACAAAAACATGGTGTGGTCGATTGTCGTTCAAGCAATCGCTCTTTTTGTTACGGTGTTCGCTGCGTTTAACATCGGCCGTTTTCTGTACCCTGATAATCTCATTATCAGCGGTAAGATTGCGCTTGATCAGACAGTTTCGGCGTTCTCCTTCATACCCTTGGCGGATACGGCTCCGTCGTGGGGTGCGAGGACGTATGCTTTTGTCGGGTTGACGCTCGCCGAGATTATGCGTGTCTTTTCGAGTCGCTCCGAAACGATGTCAGTGTTCAAGCAGGGATTTTTCTCGAATGCGACGCTTAACAAAGCAGTTCTTCTCTCACTCGGCTTGGCGCTGCTTGTCGTTTATGTGCCGTTCATCGACGAGTATTTCAAGACGATCCCGTTGGTGTTGCGCGACTGGGCGATCTTACTCGCTTTGATCCTGACGCCGTTTCTTGCGGGCGAATTGTTTAAAGGCGTTTTTCATAGAAGAAAGAAAAGGGCCTGAGCCGATTTTGCCAAAGAGGAGTATAGATAAGTGCGAATTTACTTAGCGAATCATATACGGTGGTACTTGGTGGTACCGTGTCATAATTATGACAACGGCAGGTAGTAATGATAGAAACAAGTTTCTAGTTTTTTCAGAAAACTAAAAGTAAAAGAAAGAGTGCGGGGCATTATTTCAAAGTTTAACTTGAAAATAGTGCCCATTTTTAGTATTGTAAACTTAGTCAGGGGGTGATCAAATGATAAAAATGATCAATAGGAATATTTCTAACAAGTTAATAGGGCTTGCTAAGCAAGTGCCTGTTGTAACTATAATTGGACCTAGACAGTCGGGGAAAACCACTTTAGTAAAAAGATCTTTTCCCGAATACAGTTATGTCAACTTGGAAGATCCTGTAAATAGAATGTTCGCAAAAGAGGATTATAGAGGTTTTTTTGAGGCATATAAAGAGCCGGTCATTATAGATGAAGTTCAACGAGTACCCGAACTTCTTTCTGCAATACAAGTTATGGTCGATGAAGATAGAGGGAAGAATGGTCGCTTTATACTTACCGGGAGCCATCAACCTAGATTGCAAAGAGGAATTGCACAATCGCTAGCAGGAAGAACCGGTATTTTAACTTTACTTCCTTTAAGCATGAGGGAACTTGCAGAAGAAGGCCTATTAGAGGAGTTATCTACTGATCAATTATTTTTAAAAGGTTTCATGCCGGAACTTTATAGAGAAGGGTCCAGAGAACCAAGCGTTTATTATCGCGATTATTTAAATACTTATGTAGAAAAAGATTTGCGGGAGATGTTAGAAATTAAAAATCTAGATAAGTTTTTAAGGTTTTTAATTTTACTTGCGGGCAGGGTTGGACAGCTAGTAAATTTATCTGCTATGTCAGGAGAGGTAGGGGTTTCATCTACAACATTATCGGAATGGCTATCTGTGCTCGAAGCTTCTTATATAGTGTATAAATTAAAGCCCTATTTTTCTAATATAACCAAACAACAAATTAAATCACCAAAAATATATTTTACAGAAATTGGGCTAGCCTCCTATCTTTTAGGGATAGAAACAGAAAATCAGGTAAACCGAGATCCGCTACGAGGAAATCTTTTTGAAAATTTAATTGTCTCAGAGGTATTAAAATCAAGGCATAATCGAAATCAAAACCCAAATATCTATTATATGAGAACGGCTAGAGGTGTTGAAATAGATTTGATCGTAAAAAAAGAGGAAAAACTGTATCCGTTTGAAATAAAGACATCGATGACACCTAATAAATCATTTTCTAGGCATTTATTGTCTTTTGTTGAAGCGGAAGAGAATGCCCTAAAGCCGAGAATTATTTACACAGGACAATCCTATCCACAATTTAATGGTGTCGAATATGTTAACTATAGAGACTTAAATAATCTTTTAAATGATTAAACTTTACTTAGAGACTATTGCGCAGGCCTAAAAGCCTTGGGGTCAGGCGATTAGCGGGCAATATCCAGTATAATAGATGCAAAGAAAATGCAAGAATTTGAGAAAAACC
>JGI24707J26582_10000648_pt1 | contig 27288 bp, 23 predicted proteins | sample BioPla1DNA1_FD_26582 | JGI IMG/M metagenome (IMG submission 26582)
GGGGGGCTATTATGCAGAAAGAAGATTCTTGGAAAACGCTTATATCGCAACAGAAGGAAGTAACTGAGAGGATAGAGAAGGAGATTGTTAGACTTAAATCAGAGGATTTTGTTGTAGAGAATGAAGCATTACGTGAAGAGCTTACTAAGTGTAAGACACAGCTGGCAGAGTTCAAACAGCAGGTATCGGTCTTATCTGATGAAAATAGAAAACTTAAGGATTCTCTATATGAGCAGATTTATAATGAGAAAATAGCCATATTAAATGCTGTTAGTAAAAAGGTAGAGGCATATTATCATAGTTCTGTTAATGGTGAGATGAACCGCCTAAAGATGTTTGAAAATGACTCAAAACACAGGATTAACAATATCGTTAACATTCTAAAGCTTAATAGGATAGATGACCAGGATGAGATTTTTTCTAAGATAGAAGAGCTTAGAGAACTACTAGATTATAAATTGGCTGAGGCTAGGAGGAATTATGCTGAACAAGAAGGAGCCTATAAGAAAAATCATCAAGAGCAATATAGAAAGTTACATGAAGAGAGTGTTAGCCAAGAAGAAATGAAGCGGGCTCTAAAAAAGAACAATATTGAGTCCTTGATTGGATTAAATATTATTAATAAACTTGGTATTTTACTACTAATCATAGGTATAATTACCTTAACTCAGTTTACCTATTTTAGGCTGCCAGATGTTTTAAAGACTATACTGGTATTTCTCGGGGGAGGGATACTACTGGTGGTTGGTGAACTTATAAATCGTAAAAAACCCAATGTGTTCTCACTAGGTCTTACCAGTGGAGGGGTAGCAGTTTTATATGTAGGGGTAGCTATAAGCTATTTTGNTTTGAATACTATTTCCATGTATCCTGCTCTGGTTTTATGTATAGCCATAACCGCCCTATCTTTCTACCTGTCACAAAGGTATGAATCACAGACGATAGCTGCATTTAGCCTTGTGGGTGGTTATCTACCAATTCTTTCAATAGCAGCGGATGATATATTGGTTTATAGTGCTATGGTTTACTTTATCATATTAAATCTACTCTTACTTTCTATTGCTTTTCGCAGAAAATGGTCTATAGCTGCTTTTATTGGATTTGCATTTAATGTATTTGCTACAGCATACATAATGGAACTTAATCTGAACTTGTTTTCGACAAGGCCAGATTATATAAGTGCAAAGGACCTTATTACCATTCTATATATCCTCTTGGCATTTTTGATTTATACCCTGATACCGATTGCAGGGGCTTATTTTGATAAAAAGAAAATGTCCGTGGCTGATGGGACTTTATTGGTTATGAACACATATATTAGTGCTATATTTATGTATGTTGCCTTTTTCCAAACAGGATTTTATGCTTATACAGGAGTCCTAGCATTACTGTTTGCAGCAACATATTATTTTCTTTCTAAGTTTGTCAGCAAAAGGCTACCAGAAGAAAAGATGGTAGAGGAACTTTTCACTATCACTAGTTTTACCTTTATAGTTCTGTTCATTCCCCTACAGTTAGAAATTGTATGGTTATCATTAGGATGGCTTATAGAGGGTGTACTACTTATAGTNTATGGAATTATAAAGGATAATAAGAAGCTTAGAAAATACGGTTATATAGTTTATAGTATGTGTCTAGGAATTTTTTATGTGTTTGATGTGTTTTTTAGGCTAATTGGTGAAAATCAATATTTCATCTATAAATATCTCTTTATTACCTTGGGGTCAATAGCTATAATCTTTGCATATCTCTATAAAAAGACCCTAGCAAGTAAGTCTATTAATAAGTTAAAATATTATACATATATAAATCTGTGGTTATTTATATTCTATATGATAGGAATAGAGCTTGCTAATGTATTAAAACCTTTATTTATTAATAGTAGTATTAACNTTAACTATCTAATAAATGGATTGTGTATTTCATTGGGCTTTCTTCTAGCATATATAGTACCACGAATTAAGCTACTTAATGACAAGATAATGAGGCAAATATCTATGACTATATACGGAGTGTCTATATTTTGGCTGATGATATTGAACATGGTAGGCTCTCCAATAGCCACAGAAGATATTACTTTGACAGTGACTATAATTGCTACAGCTATAATANTAGTAATCAACCTTCTTTCTNTTTTAGCAGTAATAGATTTATTAAGAGGGTTAGTACTAGAGCATGAGCTAGGGATAGAGTTGTACCCACTTATAGTTTCTATATACTTTTTGGTTATTCTTACACAGAATTTGACTATACAATATGAGTTAGACTTTAGCAACTTCATGATTAGCATTATATACATACTCCTATCCTTGGCATTGATTATCTTTGGTTTTGTTAAAAGATATTCATATATTAGAAGGTTTGGACTTGGCTTAACCTGCTTGGCTATGGCAAAANTATTTCTCATAGATTTATCGATCTTGACTANGGGGTTCAGAATCATATCATACTTTGCCTTTGGAGTAATTCTTATAGCTATATCATTTGTGTATCAGTATTTTAGTAAAAGACTTGAGGGATATGTTATTAGTGAAGATAGTCGGGAAGAATCAGACTAAGTAAATTTAGCAGCAAAGCTTGCAAATATTAATAATAATTTTGGTTGGATATAAGCCTTTAGTAGTATAGGGGCAATTTAAAAGAGACTATACCTTGTTGGCAATAGTCTCTTTATATTCTAAAATTCTAGATTNGGATAGGTTCCCTTATTTGAATTTTATTAATAACATCATCTATGTTTTCTTCAGCCTTCTTAATAGCTGTAATTCTTTCTTCCTCTGTGGTCCCAGTACCGTCTACTAGGAGTCGCTCGAAATTACTTATACCAAGTGATTTCATTATATCCTCAATATAGTTAAGACCTTTATTAAGTAGGGGTCTCATCAAAAATGGTATATCTGCTCCAGAGGATTGTATATAGACTAGAGTCCTAGGTTTATCATTTAGAAGACCCTGTGGCTTACTACCTTTTTCGGGGAAGGTGATTGTCCTATTGGCCTGAACTATACAATCTATATATTCTTTTAGAGGGGCGGGAAAGGATAGGCTCCACATTGGTGAAGCAATTACATATACATCAGCACTTATGAACTGGTTGCAAAGCTCAACTATAGTTTGGACTTCTTTTTGTTCTTTTTCTGGCAAGGCCTTAGTAGCCTCTTCGTTTATAATACAATTTCTGCTTTCATAATATTGATACTCTAATCTGGGTATATGGGCTTTATACAAATCAAGCTCTTCTACAGTAAAATCTGGATATTTCTTTTTAAACTTATTTATAAATGATCTTCCTACAGTTTTACTTGATGATAGGTTTTCGGGTTTTGAATTAACAGTAATATATAATAGTTTTTTCATGACGTAAACTCCATTTCATATTTATTATCTAGTTTTAGTATGCTTTTAAATAAAAATATTTATACTATAATATCACTAATAGTATTTTGTTCTTTTTTTATAGTGTCTTTGTGATATAATGAAATCACTATATTTTCTTGATGTTTTTGATAGAAAAATATTTCACTAGTATAGCTAAGGTATATTAGCATAAACTGTAGACAATTTCACAAACCGTAAATAATGCTTAGGAGGTACCGCTATGGATATAATTAATTTAAGAAGAAGTATACGTAGATATAAGGACCAGCCAGTGGAGCAGGAGAAGATAGAGAAGCTTCTTAGGGCTGCTATGCAGGCTCCTTCTGCAGCTAATCAACAACCCTGGGAATTTATAGTTGTTCAGGATGAAAAATATCTAAAAAAGCTATCTGAAATAAGCGCCTATTCAAAGATGGTTGCTGAGGCACCATTAGCCATAGTNCTTATTGGAAATGAGGATAGAATGAGACTTAAGCTTCATTGGGAGCAGGACATGGCAGCAGCAACACAAAATATATTGCTAGAGTCGGCTTATCTAGGCCTTGGAGCTGTATGGCTGGGTGTTGCTCCTATGGAAGATAGAATGAAGCTGATTAGTGAGATATTCGGACTAAAAGACAGATTAAAGCCTTTCTGTGTAATTCCTATTGGATACCCAGGTGAGGGACAGGAGAACAAATTCGTAGATCGCTTTGACTCAAGCAGGATTCATTATGAGACTTATAATTCTTAGAATTTTTAATAAGGTGTAGGGTTCACTTTTAAATTTATATTTATAATTAATCATGATAAGGGCTGTTACAAAATGTTGGTATACTAACCGTCATTTTGCAACAGCCCTTATCATGTTATGGAAAAATTTTATTAAACATAATGTATCATCTAAGTGATTTTAATAAAAAGTATCATTTTCTATAGCTTTAACAAGTCTATCAAAAGCCATGAAATGGGATGCTTTAATCAGTATTGTATCCCCAGGCTCTAAAATATCAGGGAGCACTTTAAGTAAATCTTCTTTTGTTTTAAAGTAAAATAGTCTATCCTGGTTATTTCCTAATACTTCTTTGGCTCCATCATACATATATGATGAAAGCTTGCCTACGCAGATAATAATATTTACATTCTTATTAGCAGCATATATACCTATTTCCTTATTGAGTTCATCCTCTTCTTGGCCTAGTTCACCCATGTCTCCGAGTATGGCTACTTTTCTTGTGTTTGCCATAAGCAAAAGGTCAATTGCGGCCTTCATTGATACTGGGTTGGCATTATAGCAATCGTCAATCACGGTGTATTTCTTAAGCTTGATAATATTATTTCTTCCGCTTACAGGCTTGATCTGCTCAATACCCAGGGTTATTTCTTTATTAGATAGGCCAAGTACCATACCAATAGAAGCAGCAGCTAGTGCATTTAGTATCATATGATTACCGGGCATTGGTATATTAACAGTTATTAGTTTGTTCCCTATATGTATATCACAAGTGCTTCCTAATAGGCCATTGGATATAATCTTGTCTGCGTAGACGCTATTTGCTTTAGAAAATCCATATCTTATAGGAGTTTTATCCTTGACATTCTTAATGGTAGAAAGCAAATCATCATCTCCATTAAGAATTGTCACACCATCCTCACCCATAAAATCGAATATTTCTGACTTGGCCTTGAGGACACCCTGTCTAGAGCCTAGNTTCTCCAAATGGCACTCACCAATATTAGTTATTAGGCAGTAATCTGGCTTGGCGATCTTGCTTAGTCTATGCATTTCTCCAAAATCGTTAATACCCATTTCAAGTACAGCTATTTCGTGGTCCTTCCTAATTTGCAGAATAGTTAGTGGAAGTCCTATTTCATTATTATAATTGCCTTGAGTCTTAAGGACGGAGAATTTTTGAGATAAAACACTGCTTACAAATTCCTTGCTACTGGTTTTTCCTACGCTACCTGTAATAGCCACAATAGGGATATCAAGTTGCATGCGATACCACGAGGCTATATCTTTTAATGCCAATAGACTGTCATCCACCAGTATATAGGGAATCTTGGAGGATGGAGGTCTTTGGCAAACAACTGCCATAGCGCCTTTACTAATTGCGGATTCTATATAATCATGGCCATCCACCCGTTCACCCTTAGTGGCTATAAAAAGATAATCCTTCTTTACAAGTCGTGAGTCTATAACAATACCCTTAACTTCCGTNATGGGATAATTGCTATCAGGAAATAGCTTGCCCTTACAGGCTATTGCAATATTTAATAAAGTCATATTTTTCATAAGGATCCCTCATAATCATTAACTATATTTTTTTAAGGATATTTCAATTATTAATTCACATAAGGCTTCAAAATCTATTCCTACTGCCAAAGCCTCTTGTGGTAATAATGAGGTGGGAGTCATACCTGGAAGGGTGTTAGCCTCCAAGCAATAGATCCTACCTTCTTCATCTAAAATAAAGTCCATCCTAGCATAGGTTTTTAACCGAAGGGCATGAAACACCTTCACTGCCATTTGTTGCATTTCGTCAGCAATAGAAGAACTAATATCTGCCGGACAGGTTTCTATCGCACTACCTTCCTGGTACTTATTCTTATAATCGTAAAAACCCGATATAGGAGCAATTTCGATAACAGGTAAAGCTTTATTATCTATTACACCTACAGAGAATTCTCTTCCCTTAATATATTGCTCTATAATAAGCTGGTCGCCGTAGGAGAAAGCATTGTTTATAGCAGGCTCCATCTCACTAGGTGAATTTACAATTGATACACCAACACTGGATCCCCCATTATTTACTTTTACTACACAAGGATATGTATCCCAGTCATATGCTTCCCCTTTTTTNACATGGATACCTAGGGGAGTAGGGATATTATAGTAAGCAAAAAGCTCCTTGGAAACAGCCTTATCCATAGCGATTGAACTGCTGGCATAATCTGTACCGGTATATTTGATTCCCATCAAGTCAAAGCTTGCCTGGATCTTGCCATCTTCCCCGTTTTCGCCATGTAAGGCAAGATATACTATATCCGCCATTTGACAGATTTCAAGAACTCTAGGTCCAAAGAAATGGTCTGGATTACCTTTTCTAAGTGACTTGATCTTGTTAATATCAGGATTGTCTTTTCCTATATTGCCTAGTCCTTCGGCCCAGTCCTTATCTATATCAAAGATATTAGTAGTTTCACTCTGGTAGCCTAGGAACACATCTAATAGTACCACCTGATGTCCTTTGTTTTTTAATGCCTTATAAATCATCTTTCCAGTAGATAATGATACATCCCGTTCAGTACTGGTTCCCCCTGCTAATACAACTATTTTCATTCCTAATTCCTCGCCTTTCTAGTTTTGTTATTTATTCATCCTAGATATATATTAGCTCTTAGTATTATAATCTGCTTTTAGTCATCAGTATAACTCAAACCATGTTTCAAGTAAAGTAACTTCCTTAATCATATAATAGTTTTTAAAGTAAAAAATGTCATATGTTTTTTGCCTATAAAATTAGGCATACTAATGTATATGCATATGAGAATTTAAAAGTGTTTTATGTATATAATAATAAATTATATGAGAAAATAAAATAATTCGATATGCTAAGGTTGAAAGAAAAATTGGATTTAAAGGAGGGCATATATGACTAATAAAATGAAGAGTACAAAAAACCATAAGAAAGAAGACGGCAAATTCCACTCCAAGCATATAAAACATGATCCTCAGGCAGAAAGTGCAAGAGCGGTGTTTGGGCTACATGAAGACAATCCTAAGGAAAAGGGCAGTCATACTAGTAGATAGAGGTTCTGTTACTAAAAAGCATAGGCAATCGTGATAGACTGGCTATGCTTTTTGTGATTCTAGTATTTATATTATCAGGAATCTTCGTCAATACAATTTGTCTTTAGGCCATCATAATTGGAGATGTTGATACAATCATACCTATCAATGGGTTCTGGTCCCCGCACTACAGTCCTTTCTATACACATGACTCCATCGTCATTAGCCTTGATTCTCCAATCTACTAGAAGAATAGATTCATTTACAATCTCAATGCCTGGTATGCCCCTAGTATTTATACAACAACCTGTATTAAAATATGGCAGTTCATCTTTTTTAGGAAACTTGGCTCGATGAGTGTGACCGCATATTAGCATGATTTTATGTTTTCTAATCCATTTATTATAGTTTTTTTCTACCTTATGTCTTCTGTAGAGATTTCTTGCAGGACTAGCCGGGTTTTCAAAGCCTACTATATGAAGGAACCTCCATAGGTATCTAAGAAGAAACATTGAGATATACCAAAGCTGATCATTAATAAAGTCTCCCTGATGACCATGGACAATAAAAATTTCTTGATTAGTATGCCTGTGTTTTAATAGCAAGGCCTCAATAGGCTCTATTCCAGGAAATAAATCCACCTTCTTTTGGTTATATTCATCATAAAAATAATTGTAATTTTTATATACATATTTTTTATTCTTTAAAAAAATGTTATGATTACCATAAATCATTCTAAGCCTTCCCTTATCAAAGAATTTTTTTAGCACTATAAATATATCCTTATGGGCAAGGCGAATATGTTTAAAGTTTTTATGCTCCCACAGTTCGTCTCCATCTCCAGCCTCTATATATACGAAATCATTATTGTTATAATAATTTAAGACATGGAGAAAAATAGCTTGATTACGGGCGAATTCGTCGGATACACTATCATCGCCCCTATGAGTATCACTAAAAATAATATATTTTGAATTCTTATCAAAATATTCAATTCTTGCTTCTTTATAGGCATTGGTTAGTCTTTTCTCAGTATTCATGATATTAGTATCTTCAATTAATGGATTTTTATGAACTTATTACTTTGCAAAAGTCTTGGGCGTTCTGATGAAGCTAATTTATAGATGAGAGGTATAAACATGGTTGTTGGAATTGTTAAGATTAGGATTTATGCACCCTGGGTTCAATCCCTAAAGGAAAAACGAATGATTGTAAAGAGTATATGCTCCAGAGCTAAAAACAAATTCAATATATCTATAGCAGAGGTAGAAGATCAGGACCTTCATAAAAGTATAGTCCTAGCTTTTGCCTGTATAACTACCGATAAAGCCCATGGTGACCAGATTATTGATAGGATTATTAATTTTATTGAGGGGAATACAGAGGGGGAAATAATATTAATAGAGAGAGACTGTCAGGTTTACTGATGTTTTTATTGCCTTTTTGTCATAATTACTATAATATTATAATAAAATGCGACTAATTATATGCGTATATTATAGTACAGGGGTGAGATATATGATAGAGGTTAGGGAGCTAGCAAGTAAAAAGGAGCGCCGTATTTTTGCATCCTTTAATGCGGAAATGTATAAGGATGTAGAGCAGGCTATCCCAGACATTGTGTCAGATGAATATAATAACTTTAATCCTAGAAAGAATCCTGCATATGAATATTGTAGGGTGAAGCAATTTCTTGCATATAAGGATGGTAAGTGTGTTGGAAGAATTGCAGCTATAATAAATGATGCTGCAAACTCAAAATGGGAGACAAAACGCATAAGGTTTTCTAGAGTGGATTTTATTGATGACTATGAGGTGTCCAAGGCCCTATTTAAGGCTGTAGAGGATTGGGCTAGGGCGGAGGGATTGACACAAATTCATGGTCCTATAGGTTTTTGTGATTTGGACCAGGAGGGAATGTTGGTTGAGGGCTTTGATATAGAGGGTATGTTTATTACCATATATAATTATCCCTATTATATTAAGCATATGGAAAAGCTGGGATTTATAAAAGACATTGATTGGGTAGAGTATCTTATAAAAATGCCCGAAGAGCCAAACAAAAAATTAAATGATCTTTCAAAACTTGTTTTAAAAAGATATAAATTAGACTTAATAGAGCCCAAATCTCGAAGGGAGATTAAGCCTTACCTACCCAAGATATTTGAGTTGCTTAATATAGCCTATAAGGATTTGTATGGGACAGTAGAATTAAGTCAAGCTCAGATAATGAAATATTATCATCAATTTATACTATTGGTAAATGTAGAATATGTTAAGCTTGTTATGGATGAAGAGGGAGAACTGGTAGGCTTTGCTCTTGCAGTACCATCCATGAACCGGCCTGTTAAGAAAAGTAATGGCCGACTTTTCCCCTTTGGCTGGTATAGGATATTAAGAGCGCCTTTTGCAAAAACAGAGGTATTGGACCTGTATTTAATTGGAGTGGTGCAAAGGATGCAGAATAAGGGCTTAACAGCTATTTTAATGCACTCTATGACGGAATCGGCTAGAAAAAACAAGGTTAAATATGCTGAGACAGGTCCTGAGCTTGAGACGAATGTCCAGGTACAGGCACTATGGAAGCATTATGAAACTAAGCAGCATAAGCGTAGACGCTGCTGGATTAAAGATATATAGGATATTAAAAAGGGGACTTTCTCTTAAATATTAGTTGAGATGTCCCCCATTTTATTTATTTCTTAACTAGTGCTTCAAAGCCCTTGCTGAATTTCATAGACCCATCATGGAATACCCATAGGGCCTCTGTATCCTCTAAGCTTTCTATAAGAGCGATTCCCTGGTCGTAGGGCATGTTATAAATTGCCGTGGAGAGAGTATCAGCCATGCCAGAATCTTGGCAAATAATAGACACTGCTGAAAAATAATTTGCAGGCATTAGGGTATCAGGGTCAATAATATGGTGATATTCTTTACCTTCTACAGTGTAGTATCTTTCGTAATCACCACTAGACACCAAGGATAAATCCTTTAGGGCAAGAGTAAATAGGCTATACTGGTCTGAATCCTTGTCAGGATTTCTGATTCCTACATTCCATGGAGCATTTTCTTTACCTTTTCCTCCTATAGCACGGACATTACCTCCGATACTTAATAAGAGGTTTGTATAACCCCTATCTATAGCGGCTTTAGTTACTTGCTCTGTGGCATATCCCTTAGCTATGGCCCCTACATCTAGGCTCATGTCCTTGTCTTGTAAAAACACTGTTGACTTAGCTTCATCAATAATCAGATTATCCAAATTGGTATGGTTATTGGCCTCTTTTAATAGGTCCATAGGTGGAAGCTTTGCGTTTGTTGGATCATTAATTCCCTCTGTACGATAATCATGCCACATCTCAAGAACGGACCCCATGCCTATATTAACTGTACCCTTAGATATCTCATATCCTTTAATAGAATATTTGAGCAAGTCTATTATCTTTGAGTCTACTTTAACTGGCTCTATACCAGCATTATCATTAATAGTTTTTATATTATTAATTCCATCATATGAATTATACTTATCATAAAGCTGGTGATATATTTCAAGTTCATCACGTATAAAATTAGCAAGCTCCTTAAATTCATCTTCATTTTTTGTGTAGGCCACAATTTCTGTAACTGTATTAAATAAGAATAAAAAGCTACCCTCATACTTCTTCGGGGCTTGGCTGCAAGAACTTGTAATAAGGATCGTTATTATTAGCAAGGATGCAAATATATGTTTTTTCATATTGAAATACTCCTATAAAATCTTTTTAGTTAATTAATATTTATAATCGTAGGATAGCATATAAAACATGGGGTTGCAAAACATTTTAGTTATCTAATATGTTTTGCAACCCCTTTTGGTTTGTAATACAATTATTTAAGTAAGTATATAAGTATGTGTACTATTTTGCGCTAGCTCCAGCCTTTTCTACTGCTGATATAAAACCATCAATAGTTATTGTAACTGATCCAACCAAATCTTCATCAGTAGCCACACCATGTTCTAATGTAAGGCCTGTGATATCGGATATCTTCTTGCCCTTCATATAATTTGAGAATGCCTCTGATTGTTCAAACCACTCTTTTCCAATATGAGAAGCGGCTTTCATGTTGTAATCATTACCAAGCTCAAGCTTAGTTTTAAAGTCACCTGTAAGCTCAGAGGTAAGCTTGCCCTCAGCGTTAAAGCTTACATTTGTCTGGGAAGCATCAATGATACTGCTAGTAATGGCACCATTCTTATCAAGGGATACCACATTGTAGTGAGTGTATGCCTGGATTGTTCCATCTTCATCTGCAGAAGCATTCTTTGCTCCTTTTCCAGCACCAGAGGTAATACCTAGGCCTAACTTATCGTCAGCCTTTGCACCTAAGTCTTTGGCATTATTTACAGCCTTTTCAATTGCAGTAAGTATATTAGCGATGTTCATAGTTACAGAGCTAGTAAGATCTTCATCAGTGGGATATCCATTATCGATAGCAATACCCTTAACCTCTGCTAGGGTCTTTCCGATAACATAGTTCTCAAGAGCTTCAGCTTGTTCATCCCATTCCTTGCCTATAGGAGAGGCAGCTTTCATGTTATAATCATCACCAAGTTCTTTTTTGCTGATAAAGCTTGTTGCTAAATCTGTTGTGATTTCACCAGTAGCTGAAAAGTTGAATTTTGTCTGAATTACATCAATGACAATGTTGTTAATAACACCCTTATCATCAACTAAAACAGCAACAGCAGTTGAATCAACCTGGGCTGTTCCATCCTTTTCGTCAGTTGCGTCTTTTGAACTGCTTGCACTAGTTACAATAGCTAGACCAGTTTTTGCACTAGCGCTCTTGCTGTCGCCACTTTTTGTGCCGTCGTTCTTAGTGCCACATGCAGCAAGTAAAGACATAGCTAATACAGCTATTAATATAATTGATACTATTNTCTTCATAATTATTCCTCCAATTGTTNTTAAGAATATAACTAAAATGAGATTAAATGATACTACTTTTATCTTGTATAGTCAATTGTTTTTTGAAAATCATATAGTAAAATTTTATCTTTTGTTAGTAATTTATTGAGATTGATTAATAAATTACATTTTATAAGGAGTAAGTAGCTTAAAATGCTCCTCCAAATCTTGCTACTTTGTATTGAAGTTATCAAGGCTTGGAGGAGCAAAAATAAAATGTGTAGTTTTTGAAATGTAAATGCAGTGACTAATGAATTTAATACATTCCCTTGCTTTGCATGTAGGAAAATATTTGTTCCCCATGCTTTTGTTCTTCTTTTTGGATATGGTTTAATACATCCCTAACTTGTGCGCTCTTGCATTCAAAAATTGTAGTGTCATAGGTGCTTGATACATATTTTTCGGTACTTAGCATATCAATACACATGTCCTTATCGGAAGCTTTAAAAGGATTGTTAGGAGATTGGTCGATGGAAGCCTGCTGTGACATAGGCATAGACCCTGTATTTTGTCCAGTTTGTTGTTGCCCTGTTTGCTGTTGTGAACTTTGGCCAGCCATAGAAGGAACTTGTCCATTCAGTAATTGGTTAATTGTTTGGAGATGCTCTCTTTCCTTTTGTGCAATGTTCCTAAAAATGGTTTTAAGCTGAGAATCTACAGCTAGATTAGCATAGTTATCATATTTAAGTATGCATTGCTCTTCATGGGTTTTTTGGTCCTGCAAAAGCAGTTGCTCTTTTGTAGATAATGTCACATTTGTAATCATATTTATCACCTCATAGCATAGTATTTCTAGTAAATTAAAAACTATCCAAATATATTTGGATAATTTTTAGGCTAAGATCTTATTTATTTGGGTCCATTACAGTAATCTCATTACGATTAATGGACTTATCACATTGTGGGCAATAGTATTTCAACTCGATATTATGACCGCATCCTGAATGGATAAGTTGTTTGTGACATTTTTTCAGATTTCTTTCTCCCCATAATATTATACTATTAAATACATCAGTCAAATCAAGACCGCTTTTAGTTAAGAAATACCGGTATCTAGGAGGGTGGGACTGGTAAAGTTCTGAACCTATAAGTTCATCCTCCTCTAGGGATTTTAACCTATGGGAGAGTAGATTAGTTGGAATCCCTTCTAATCTTTGTAGGATTTCGGTATAGGTATTATAGCCCATCATAAGTTGACGAAGGATTAGTAGGGTCCATTTGTCTCCTATTATATTGAGTGTTTGTGCTATATTACAGGGAAGATTATATAGGTTTTTCATAATAGTCTCCATTCAGCTGCTTATAGGTGGCAGCAAGTTATTATAGTATATATTAATTAGTGAAATCTAAGGTTTCTTGTATAACGTTATCCATCATATCCTTTGTAAGCATAGCAGGGACATATCCATAGACGTTACCATTTTTATCAATAAGGAAGGTGGTTGGGAAGGCATTGATATAATACTCTCTTAATAAGTCTCCTGTCTCATCAAAAACAACAGGAAAGCTATAGTTATTATCATCTAGGAAAGCAATTATATCCTCCTTGCTTTCGTCAGCATTGTTAGGATAAGCAGAACTTGATGGGTTTGCTACTCCTAGAATAATTACATCCTCATTATTCTCACCGTATTCCTTATAAATCTTCTCAATATCAGGCATCTCCCTTACGCAGGGCGGACACCAGGTGGCCCAGAAGTTTAAGAATACTACCTTGCCCTTATAGTCAGATAGGGTATGAATGTTACCGTATTGGTCGGTCAAGCTAAAATCTATAGCAGGAAATACATCCTCTTGTGGAGCTTTGTCCTCGTGGTCTGCTTGATCATTATTAGTGTCTTCCTTGTTAATTATGTCCTCTGTATTATCAGGGACCTGGCTATCTATATTTGATGGACTATTATTATCAGGGGACTCTTCTCCTGTACTAGATGAATCGTCTTTNGTCTGACTATTAGAGCTTCCAAAAGGTTGTGACACTTTATTAAGGTATTTTGATATACCATTCATCCAACCTGTAAATGTCATAATACCTATTATAATAAGTAGGATGCCACCAATTTTTACAGTGTATTTTAAAAGCTTTTGTTTTGCTTTTAAGAAGCTAAGTACCTGGGTGGTAAATAGGCCTATTAGTAAAAATGGTATTACAAAGCCTAGTGAATATAGGATAATAAGTAGATTTGCAATCATGCTACTTTTTGCACTAGAAGCTAAAATAAGTACAGAGGATAAAGCTGGACCTACACAAGGTGTCCATGCAAAGCTGAAGGTAAAGCCCATTAAAAAAGCTATTAATGGATTCATTTTACNNANATTTATNTTTAGGCGGATTTTTCTTTCCTTCTTAAGAACTTTAAAATCAAAGAGTCCAACTTGATAAAGACCCAGAACTGTAATTATAATACCACCAATTCTAGTAAATAGGATTTGATTTTTATTAAAGAAGCTTCCAAGGGCTGTAAAAGCCATTCCTAATAGAAAGAAAGCAAAGGATATCCCCATAACAAAGAATACAGTATGAAGAAATACTGTTGATTTTTTGTATGTTATAGTTCCTTCTTCATCTATCTGTTTAGCATTACCGGCTAGGTAACTCATATAAATAGGGATTAGAGGAATTACACAGGGAGATAAAAAGGATATTAAACCCTCTAGAAACACTAATAAATAACTTATATTACTTAAAGATACAAGATTTTCGAACATAGATTGTCTCCTTTTCTTTAATATACTTTTTAAAATAATATCAAAACGCAACATTTACCACTTAGATATGGAAGTAATTGCAACTATTTTATCATTTGGACTTTACTAAGTCAAGTGACTTTACAAATTAAAGTTACACATATAATTCATCATTAGATTATTTAGAAACCTATAAGTATAAATCACATAAAGATTTGACATATATAATATATCATGATAATATACTTCTATTATTTTAATTAAAATATTTTAATTAAAATAATAGAAGTATTAAGGGAGGAAACTATGCTAGAGAAAGAATTTGAGAGGCTGTATTACAAGTTTCGGGCTAATTATTGTAAGAATTTGTTTGCAAGTGTAAAGGAAGGAAGTTTGAGTGCTACAGATTCATACTGTCTAGAGGTTATTTTCTTATTAGATGGACCTACAGTAAATGAGTTTGCANACTATATAAGTACCTCCTTACCAAATGCCTCATATCGAATTAATAAGCTGATAGAGAAGGGATATGTTAGAAAGCAAGTTTCAGAATATGATAAACGAGAATATATTCTTGAGGTTACTGATGAATTTCTTAATCGATATGGTGCCAATACTAGNTTTAATAGTAAATTAATGGCCGGTATTAGAGAACAATTTACTGATGATGAAATCTACGTGCTAGAAGGCATGATTAAGAGAATTGTAGAAGATATTATGGAGAATAAATAAGAGGGAGAAAATTTATGGGGATTAGAATTATTGTGGATTCAACATCGGATATCAGTGCAGACCAAGCATCTAGGATNAATATAACTATAGTTCCATTAAAGGTTATATTTGGAGATAAGGAATATAGAGAGGGGGAAGAAATTTCTATAGATGAGTTTTATGAAAAGCTGGTCAAGTCAGAAAGTCTTCCTACAACCTCGCAACCTGCTCCTGATGATTTTTTAAGATATTTTAAAGAAGCTAAGTCAGCAGGTGATAAGGTAATTGTATTAGTTATAGGTAGTAAATTAAGCGGCACATTTCAAAGTGCAGTTATAGCAAAGGAAATGGTTGATTATGAGGATNTTTATGTGATCGACAGCAAGACTTCAACATGCTCTCTTAGGATTCTTGTAGAGCGGGCTGTTGACCTAAGAGATAAAGGGGTAGATGCCCAAGAGATAGTAGCAAAACTTATGGACCTAAAAGAACGGACTGTTCTTATTGGTTTGGTAGACACTTTAGAGTATCTTCATAAAGGAGGACGGCTTTCCAAATCCTCTGCCTTAATAGGTACCCTGCTTAAGTTCAAGCCGATAATTGCTTTAAAGGATGGAACCATAGGTCTTATTGCAAAGGAACGAGGGGTACAGAAAGGGATTACAAGGTTAATAGAAGCTGTTTCAGAGATGGGAGAGGTTGATATGGATTTTCCTGTGTATTTGGGATATGCTCAGCATGATGATAGGTGTAAGCGACTTAGAGAAAAGTTGGCTTCAACCCTAGGTCTAAGTAATATTACAATGTATCCAGTAGGATGTGTTATAGGTACCCATGTAGGCCCTGGAGCTTGTATTTTAACATATGTAAAGAAATAATTATTTATAAATAAATTTAAACTATAAACTTCAGTCGTAATTTAAGTTCGGCTGGAGTTTTGTTTTATGCTGTGATAATATGAAATGGTATAAACCACTGAAAATTACGAATGGAGGTAAACTGATTTATGGAGAAGAGAGTTAGTAACCCAATATTACCAGGCTTTTATCCTGACCCATCAATCTGTAGGGTGGGTGAGGATTATTATATGGTAACCTCGACCTTTGCATATTTTCCGGGAGTACCGATTTTTCATAGTAAGGATCTTGTTAATTGGAAACAAATAGGTAATATACTAGATCGTGAAGAACAACTGAACCTAATTGGAGCAAGTCACTCGGGTGGCATATTTGCACCTACTATACGTTACCATGAGGGAATATTTTATATGGTAACAACGAATGTAACCCATGGTGGGAATTTTATTGTAACAGCAAAGGATCCAGCGGGTCCTTGGTCTAATCCATATTTTATTGAGGGAGCTTATGGAATCGATCCGTCATTATTCTTTGATGACGATGGCAGGTGTTATATTACTGGTACAAAGGGTCGTAGAGAAGGAGAAAGATATTACGGAGATAATGAGATATGGCTTCAAGAAATTGATGTTGAGAATATGAAGCTGGTAGGAGAATCTGTTGCTATATGGCATGGTGCCCTTAGAAATGTAGTTTGGCCAGAGGCACCCCATATTTATAAAAAGGACGGTAGATACTACCTACTAATAGCCGAGGCAGGAACAGCTCATGCTCATGCAGTTACAGTTGCATCCTCTGAAAAAATTATGGAACCCTTTACTGGTTACAATTGTAATCCTATCCTTACTCATAGGCATCTTGGCCTTGACTACCCCATAGTTAACGTGGGCCATGGAGACCTGGTTGAGACTCAAAATGGGGAATGGTACATGGTGGTTTTAGCTTCTCGTACATATGGTGGCTATTATAGAAACCTTGGTAGAGAGACCTTCCTTGTGCCTGTAGAGTGGGAGGGAGGCTGGCCTCTTATTAATAGAGGAATTGGCCTAATAGAATCAAGTGTAAAGTTTCCTAACCTTCCATATACTCCAGTAGAGCCCATAGCCGAAAAAGAGGACTTTGATGGAGGCAAGCTTCCTTTTCATTTTATATATCTTAGAAATCCTATACAATCAAACTATAGGCTTGATGAAAGACCTGGACACCTTCGCATGAAGCTTTCAGCTGAAAAACTTACAGAGCTTGTAAGTCCTACATATGTTGGTGTTAGACAAACAGCTATGAGTTTTGAATTTGAGGCTATGATGGAGTTTGACCCCTTAAATGACAATGAAGAGGCAGGAATTGCAATAATTCAAAATCAAGATTATAATTACCGCCTCGTAAAGATGAAAAGGGGAGAGGATAAGCTTATACGACTGATTAAGTGTTGTGATGGCAAGGAAGAGGTTCTTGCTGAGGCTATAGATAGTAATCAGGATAGCCGTAAAAGGCAGATACAGCTTCGTATAAGGGCAGACTTGCAGGATTTGACCTTTTCTTATAGCTATGACAATCAGTCTTACCATATCTTAAAATCTGGTGTGGACGCAAGAATCCTAAGCACTGATGTGGCAGGAGGCTTTGTTGGAAATACAATGGGCCTATATTGTTCTTCAAATGGTCTTGATAGTAGTAACTATGCTGATTTTGATTGGATTAAATATAAAAACATTTAAAGTACTAGCTAATATGTATATTAGTTTGGCGTAAAAACTNAGTATGGGCTGCCATATAATACAAAAAGATGTTTTGTATTATATGGCAGCCCATACTTATTTCGATTAGAACCTTATTTTAATTAGAAGCTTATTTTGTATTCATCATATGAATGCTGTTTTTAACACGATTGCGCTGCTGATAAAGATTCTTAAATTCTGTAGGTGTACATTCTTTAAAACTTTTAAATACGCGGTTGAAGGTAGATATACTTGAAAAACCTGATCTCATAGCCACCTCAGTAATGGATAGGTTGGGATTAAGTAAAAGTTTTTCTGCTTCTTTAACACGCCTTTGGTTTAGATAATCATAGAAGGAGATGTTGGTAAATTGCTTAAAAAGTCTTGAAAAATGAAATTTACTAAACCCAGCCACATCAGCAATCGTATCCAAGGAGATATCCTCCATATAATTTTCGTTTATGTAATCAAATATCAGGTTGAACTTTTCAATGTATTCCTTTTGCTTGTTCAATTTCACATCAGGAAATATGTTCTCGGTATTCATATATTTACGGCCTAATACCACGAACATTTTGATAATGAGTGAATAGATGGCTATTTCCTTTAAGGTGTTATCGCTGTTATACTCAAGTGTGATTTCATCAAAGATGGTTCTAAGCATTTCATTAGTCTTGTTAGTATTTCGAATGGTTATAAGCCTGGGCTGATTTAGAACTGTAAAGATATTAGTTATGCCCTTAAGGCTACTTATTAAGGAGTAGTCAAACAATAAAATCCATCTTGAACCATCACTAGGAGCAACAAGCTCATGAAGTTCTCCGGGAGGGATTATAAGAATATCTCCTTCCTGTAGATGATAAGTGGTCTTTCCTATTACCACCGAATATACGTTGTTAATAGGCATTATTATTTCAATTGCAGTATGCCAATGGGGAGAGAAGTTAGCTTTCTCCTTATTGACATGGAGCAAAATAGGTGAGTCGTCCCTATAATCTACCTTCTCATAAACACCATCTAAAATTCTCATTATAATCACGACCTCTCTTTAGTAATAGTAATATAATAAATGTCTAATAATAAGGATAGGAAAGAATTACAATTAATAAATATTGCTATAATAGGCCAAAAATATAAGTAGATATTGCTATTAAAGTTTTATCTAGACATATATTTGATTTTCATAATTAGCAGAGTTTTTGAGGCTTTTTACTTAATGATAGCAATACATTTCCATATAATATTAATACATTACCAGTGATTTGTAAACATTTTATTATTTATATTAGGTAAAAACATGAAANTTATATTATTGTATATAAAAACATCGCAATAGATGACATNCAAATAGCAAGTATTGATAGGTAAGAAAGCAAAAAGTGAGATAGACTAATACTATAGTAATTCTTATATACTTTATGCTTCATATTTGGGCTTAATATATAATTGCNAGTAATTAGTATTGATAAGAGAAGAAACACTATAAGCAATCTTGGGTATTATGATTGCGGATATTAATAATACAGGAGGAATTATAATGGAGAATTACAAGGCGTACTTAGATGAATCTCTTGGTTTTGAAGAGAGGGCCAAGGATCTGGTATCTAGAATGACTTTAGAAGAAAAGGTATTTCAAACCCTTCATGCTGCACCTGCTATAGATAGGCTGGATGTTAAAGCCTATAACTGGTGGAACGAGGCTTTGCATGGGGTTGCTAGAGCAGGAGTAGCAACAGTTTTTCCTCAGGCAATTGGCCTTGCTGCAAGTTTTGACGAAGACCTATTAGAGGAAGTGGCTGACACAATATCTACTGAGGGTAGAGCAAAATTTAATGCACAGCAAAAATATGGTGATCATGATATTTATAAAGGATTAACTTTCTGGTCACCAAATGTTAATATTTTTAGGGACCCTAGATGGGGAAGGGGACATGAAACTTATGGAGAAGACCCCTATCTTAGCTCTAGACTGGGTATTCGTTTTGTAAATGGTATTCAGGGAAATGATGATAAGTACATGAAGGCTGCTGCATGTGCAAAGCATTTTGCAGTACATTCAGGGCCAGAGGATGTAAGACACAGCTTTAATGCTGAGTGCTCTACACAGGATTTATATGAAACCTACCTTCCTGCGTTTAAGGCTTGCGTACAGGAAGCAGATGTTGAATCAGTAATGGGTGCCTATAATCGTACTAATGGTGAGCCCTGCTGTGGAAGCAAGACCTTACTTCAAGATATCCTAAGGGATGAATGGGGCTTTAAAGGTCATGTAGTATCTGACTGCTGGGCTATCAAGGACTTCCACGAGTATCATAAGGTGACTTCAACTCCAGTTGAATCGGTTTCCTTAGCAATGAATAATGGATGTGACCTTAACTGTGGTAATATATTTGGTAACCTTTTGCTTGCAGTTAGGGACGGATTAGTTGAAGAAAAGACAATTGATAGGGCTGTCACTAGATTAATGACAACACGTATGANGCTAGGTTTATTTGATAATCCTGACAAGGTGCCATTTAATAAAATTGCCTATGACCAGGTGGATACTAAAGAACATTTAAAATTAAATCTTAAGTCTGCTAAGAAGTCTATTGTCCTATTAAAGAATGAGGATAAGCTTCTTCCTTTGGATAAGTCCAAGCTAAAGACNGTTGGAGTTATTGGACCAAATGCTAATAATAGAAAGGCACTGGTAGGAAATTATGAAGGTACTGCTTCAGAATATATAACAGTACTAGAAGGTGTTAAGGAGTATTTGGGAGAGGATACAAGGGTATACTATTCAGAAGGATGTCATTTGTTTAAGAATTCGGTATCAGGACTGGGTATGGAAAATGATAGACTTGCTGAAGCAAGAATGGTTTGTGATATGAGTGATGTTGTAATTGCTTGCTTTGGACTTGATCCAGGCCTAGAGGGTGAGGAGGGAGACCAGGGTAATGAATTTGCCAGTGGTGATAAACCTAACTTGAATCTTCCAGGTATTCAAGAGGAGGTCTTAAAGGAATTATATAAGAGTGGTAAACCTATTATACTTGTATTACTATCAGGAAGTGCCCTAAGTATTCCTTGGGCTGATGACCATATACCAGCTATTGTTCAAGGATGGTATCCAGGAGCTCAAGGTGGAAGAGCAATTGCAGAGATTCTATTCGGTGATTATTCACCTGAAGGAAAGCTTCCAGTAACCTTCTATCGTACTACTGAGGAATTACCTGATTTTACTGACTATAATATGGCCAATAGAACCTACCGTTATATGAAGAATGAGGCCCTATATCCATTTGGATATGGATTATCTTATACGGATTTTGATTTATCTAATCCATCTATTGAAGGAGAAGAGCTAGGTCTAGGTAAGAATGTATTNTGTACAGTCAATATTAAGAACATAGGAAGTATGCCTGGTGCCGAAACCATACAGGTATATGTTAAGGTAAAACGTGATGGTGCACCTAATTGGCAGCTTAAGGGACTAAAGAAGGTATATTTAAATCCAAATGAAGAAAAAACAGTATCCATAGAATTAAAGGACACAGCATTTGGATTATATGATAACGAAGGAAGGCTGATAATTCACGAAGGTGAATATGAAGTATTTGTTGGCACAAGTCAGCCTGATGAAAGAAGCATAAAATTAACTGGTAAGAAACCATACAGTAAGATTATGCGTTCTAATCAGACTGTTATCTTATAGGCACTAAAGCATATTTGGCGAACGCAGCTGTGTTCGCCATTTATTTCCTTATAGGACAGTCTTCCTATAGGGAAATAAGTGTTTTAGTTTTAAAAATTGAGATTACTAGGAGGAAACATATGAATTACAATCAATGCTGGCTAAATTATAACCCTATTAATAACTATGAAGATAAGGAACTTGTAGGTGACATTACAGTATATGTAGGAGAGAAAGCTCAGAGTCCTATTATAGACAATGCTGTGGCGGAGTTAACAAATGCGATAGATAAAATTCTTAACATAAGAATAAAAAGTAGATTTATAAGAGAAAGTAATCAATTAGATAGTGTAGAAATGGGGATTATATTAAGTATTATCTATGAAAACAAATCTGACCTTGGTGAAGAAGGTTATTATATAAAGCAGTTAGGTAAGAGTATTAGGATTGAAGCAGTAACTGACAGGGGGCTTTTATATGGAAGTTTTGATTTGATAAGACAAATCGCCCAGGGCAATACCATAAGAGGAATCAATATTAGACAGANNCCAAAAAACAATATTAGAATACTTAACCATTGGGACAATATGGATGGTAGTATTGAAAGAGGCTATTCAGGGAAATCATTCTTCTTTGAAGATGATCAAATAATAATTAACGAGAGAACAAAGGATTATGCTAGGTTCATGGCTTCTGTAGGAATTAACGCAAGCGTAATTAACAATGTAAATGTACTGGGAGCGGCAACTGATCTTATAACATCTCGTTATCTTGATAAGCTTCGTACAATGGCGGATATCTTTTCTGGCTATGGAATTAAGCTATATTTAAGTGCAAACTTTGCTGCGCCGATTGAAATAGGAGGCCTGCCAGTCTCTGATCCATTAGATAAGGATGTTGCTAATTGGTGGAAGAAACGTGTGGCCGAGATATATGAAAAGATACCACAGTTTGGAGGATTCTTGATTAAAGCAGACTCTGAGGGTAGACCAGGGCCATTTACCTACGGTCGTACCCATGCAGATGGGGCAAATGTTNTAGCAAGGGCCTTGAAGCCTTATGGTGGTCTTTTGATTTGGCGTTGCTTCGTATATAATTGCCTGCAGGACTGGAGAGATTATAAGACCGATCGTGCCAGGGCGTCCTATGATAATTTTATCGATTTAGATGGTAAATTNGATGATAATGTTATACTTCAGATTAAGAATGGCCCTATGGACTTCCAGGTAAGAGAGCCGGTATCTCCCTTATTTGGTGCTTTAAAGAATACAAACATGATCCTAGAGGTTCAGGCAGCTCAAGAATATACAGGACAGCAAAAGGATGTATGTTATCTTATCCCTATGTGGAAGGAAGTACTAGATTTTGAGACCTATAGTAAGGAAAAGGACTCTACCATAGCAGATATAGTATCAGGTAGGGCCTATGACCAGGTTAATTGCGGTATGGCTGTCGTAACTAATACTGGAAATGACTATAATTGGACAGGACATGATCTGGTTGCTTCCAACCTATATGGATTTGGAAGGCTCTCTTGGGATACAGAGCTTAGCTCAGAGCAAATTGCTAAAGAATGGACTGCCCTTACCTTTACTCATGAGGACAAGGTTGCCAAAGTTGTTTTAGATATTCTAATGAAGTCTTGGCCAGTATATGAAAAGTATACTTCTCCATTGGGTATTGGTTGGATGGTGAATCCTAATCATCATTATGGTCCCAATATAGATGGCTATGAGTATGACAGATGGGGAACCTATCATAGGGCAGATAGGAATGGCCTAGGAGTAGATAGAAGTGTAAAGAGTGGTACAGGCTATGCGGGACAGTACAATGAGCCAAATGCATCAATGTATGAGGATAAGGAATCCTGCCCTGAAGAATTATTACTATTCTTCCATTATATAGAGTATGATTATAAATTGAAAAGTGGAAAGACGCTTATTCAGCATATCTATGATACCCATTTTGAAGGAGTAGAGGATGTAAAGGATATGATCAAGGAATGGGAAGGTATAAAGGGACTCATACCCCAGGATGTATATGAAAGAGTGAGGGAACGCTTTGATATGCAAATTAGTAATGCAGTAGAGTGGCGTGATAGGGTTAACACCTATTTCTACCGTAAATCAGGTATAGAGGATGCTAAGGGTAGAAAAATCTACTAAATAAAATTATTATATGTAATATAGCTCCAATAAATTTAGTAATCAAAGCTTGAAAAGTGATTATTATACTAGTATACTGACTATATTAAAAAAACGTGTTAATAAGGAAGTTATATAATAGAAAGGAAGCGAGACCTATGGATATGACATTACGTTGGTTTGGAAAAAAGCATGATAGTGTGCCCTTGGAGTATATCAGACAAATCCCCGGGGTATCTGGTGTGGTATCATCGCTTCATGACATACCTGCTGGTGAAGCATGGAAATTAGAAGATATATTAGAACTTAAGAAAGAAGTGGAGGCGGCAAATCTCAAGCTAGTTGGGATTGAGAGTGTCAATATCCACGAGGACATTAAGATAGGACTTCCTTCCAGAGATCAATATATAGAGAATTATAAGATTTCTCTAGAGAATCTTGGAAAAGCTGATGTTCATATGGTGTGTTATAATTTTATGCCCATATTTGACTGGACCAGGACTGACCTTGCAAAGGAGCTAGAGGATGGATCCTATGTACTGGCTTATGATGAAAATATCATTAAGGATATTAAGCCTGAGATGATGTTTGAGCGGATGGAGAAGGAGAGTGGAGGCTTTGTCCTTCCTGGCTGGGAGCCTAACCGTAGGGATGAAATTATGGATTTGTTTGAAAAGTATAAGGACGTAACTGCTGANAAGCTGATGGAGAATTTAAAATATTTCTTAGATGCCATAATGCCAGTATGCGAAAAATATCAGATTAAGATGGCTATACATCCAGATGATCCCTCTTGGAGTGTATTTGGTTTACCAAGAATCGTAACCAGTGAGAAGTCATTAGAAGAAATTGCATCCTTAAATGANAGCATTTATAATGGCTTTACTATATGTACCGGATCTTTAGGAAGTAGCTTAAAAAACAATCTACCAGACATTATAAGAAACCCCAAGATTAGCAAAAGAATACATTTTGCTCATATACGAAATATGAAGTTTGATGGTGATGGAGTATTCCATGAAAGTTCCCANNTATCAAGTGATGGCAATTTTGATATGTATGAGATTATTAGGGCCCTAGATGATATAGGCTTTGATGGAGTAATGCGTCCAGACCATGGTAGAATGATCTGGGGAGAGCAGGCAAGGCCAGGTTATGGATTATATGATAGGGCTCTTGGAGTTGCATATATTAATGGTCTTTGGGAGGCCATCAGAAAGGGGAAGGTATAGTATGAAGCTTACTAATTATAATCTATCATGGAAGGANAAGGGCTATGAGCTTCCAAAGTATGACAGAGAAAAAGTGAAAAAGGCAACCATTGAAAACCCCAGCTGGATACATTTTGGTGCAGGAAACATCTTTCGTGGNTTTCCGGCTGCCGGACTTCATAAAATGCTTGATGAAGGAAGCTATGATAGGGGTGTTATAGTCAGCGAGGGATTTGACTATGAGATTATTGATAAAGCTTATAAGCCTTATGATAATNTAAGCCTTTTGGTTGTTTTGAAGTCAGATGGTAGTATTGAGAAGAAAGTCATTGCAAGTGTGGTAGAGTCTATTGCCGCTGATGTTGCTAGGAAGAATGAATGGGACCGTCTAAAGGAAATATTTCGTAAGCCCTCCTTACAGATGGTAAGCTTCACCATTACTGAAAAGGGCTACAGCCTAGTAGACTCCAATAATAATTATCTTAGTTTTGTTATTGATGATTTTACTAATGGTTATGAAAAGCCTGGCCACCTCATGGGCAAAATTACTGGTCTTTTGTATGAAAGGTATCTAGTAGACCCTGCAAATGGTCTTCCTCTTGCCATGGTTAGTATGGATAACTGCTCACATAATGGGGACAAGCTATTTGCAGCTGTGGAAGCCTATGCAAAAGAGTGGGTTAAGAATGGATTTATGGAAGAAGGCTTCCTTTCATATGTTAGGGATAAGAGTAAGTTGGCATTTCCTTGGAGCATGATAGATAAGATTACTCCAAGGCCTGATGATAAGGTAAAGGAAATCTTAGAAAAAGATGGATTCCAGGATACAGACCTTATTATTACGTCCAAGAATACCTATACAGCTCCTTTTGTCAATGCAGAGGAGACAGAATATCTTGTAATTGAGGATTCCTTCCCTAATGGAAGACCTCCACTTGAAANGGCAGGCTTCTTATTTACCGATAGGGAAACTGTTGATAAGGTAGAGAAGATGAAGGTATGTACATGTCTTAATCCCCTTCATACAGCTCTTGCTATCTTTGGATGCCTTTTATCATATANAAGCATTTGGGAAGAGATGCGGGACCCCCAGCTTGTTAAGCTNGTTCATAAGATTGGATATGATGAGGGTATGCCTGTAGTCGTAAACCCTGGTGTGCTAGATCCAAAGGATTTTATAAAGGCAGTTCTTGAGCTTCGCCTTCCAAATCCATTTATGCCTGATGCTCCCCAGCGTATAGCTACAGATACTTCACAAAAGATTCCTATTAGGTATGGTGAAACCATTAAGGCATATAGGGATAGTAATAGCCTTAAGGTTACAGATCTTACATTTATTCCATTGACCATAGCTGGATGGTGCAGGTACCTAATGGGTATCGATGATGAGGGTAATCCTTTTACACCTAGCCCTGATCCTTTACTAGATGAACTGATGGCTTATGTAAAAGACATTAAGTTAGGAGATAGTTCTATTGATAAGGGTAATCTAAGGCCTATANTATCCAACGAAAAAATATTTGCGGTTAACTTATATGAGCTTGGTTTAGGAGAAAAGATAGAAGGAATGTTTTTAGAAATGATTAAGGATAAGGGTGCAGTAAGAGATACACTCAAAAGATACTTAGGATAATGCTGGTAATAGAAGTGTTTTTACTGGGGAGGAGGAGTAATGAATACATTTAGTAATTCCATATATTATGATGGAAGTGGCTATAGGATGCAGAAAAAAAGCCTGCTAGATATATGTAATGAAGTAGATAAACCAAGCTATATCTATGATATGAACTATATACTAGATAAGTATCAGAAGTTCATAAAATGCTTTGATGTAGATAATCTTCAAGTATTTTATGCTATGAAAGCCAACTATAATCCGCATATATTAAGAATAATGAAGGAAAATGGTTTGGGTCTTGATGCTGTAAGTCCAGCAGAGGTCCTACTAGGCTTAAAGCTAGGCTTTGATCCGAAGAAGATTTTATTTACAGGCAACAATATGACCGATGAAGAGATGGATATAATTCATAATGAAGGTGTTTTGTTCATTATTGATTCCCTATCTCGTCTTGAAGAGTATGGAAAATCCTATCCAGGCTCAAAGGTAGGCTTAAGAATTAATCCTGATGTTGTGGCTGGGGAAACCCCCATGGTACAGACTGCTGGTGACTTGAGCAAGTTTGG
>JGI24707J26582_10000649_pt1 | contig 27280 bp, 29 predicted proteins | sample BioPla1DNA1_FD_26582 | JGI IMG/M metagenome (IMG submission 26582)
TTTTTTTTATACCTTTTATATATATCCTATTATTGAAATAACAAGGCAATTTTTATATTCTAGGGGCTTACTCTACCACTGAAGATGTAACAGAAAAAAATAAAAAGTAGTCCCAGGACTACTTTTTATTTTTTTCTATATATTTTCTTCCTTTTTATAAAAAAATGTTTTCATAGGGGCAAGGGCATATTTATGGGAGAGAATAATCTGCTCAGTACTTCCCACAAATAGAACTCCCCCTGTTTTTAGCGAGGCATTAAACTTTTTATATATTTCACTCTTAGCTTCTTCAGTAAAATATATTAAAACATTTCTACATACAATTAAATCACATTGAGAAGGATAGATATCCTTCAATAGATTATGTTGTTTAAATTCGATACAGTTCCTAATTTGATTGGATATTCTATAGGAATCTCCCACTTTTTCAAAGTATTTAGTTAAAAACTCCTTGGGAACACCTTCAATGCTTTTTTTATTGTACAATCCCATTTGGGCTTTCTCAAGAACCTGCCTGTCAATATCTGTAGCAAATATCTTAATCTTAGATAAAGGAAAAAATTTCGTCAGTAGCATTGCCAATGAATATGGCTCATCCCCTGTTGAACATGCAGCACTCCAAATTTTTAATGTAGGGGACTTTTCTAATAAATATGGGAGAACATCTCTTTCTAATACCTCCCACTGAGCTGGATTCCTAAAAAATTCAGAAACATTAATAGTAAGATAATTTATAAATTCTGTATATAACTTCCTATCATCTTTTAGTGCATTGAGATATGAAGAATAATCCTCATAATTATTTTTTTTGATTAGAGCATCTATTCGTCTTTTCATTTGTCTTTCTTTATAACTATGCAAGTCAATTCCCGACATAATTAATACTTCTTTTTTAAAATCCTCATATGTTTTAGTCATGTATACCTCCCCGCATAAAGTATTATAGCTTTTTATATAATAAATGCGGTTATCGCCGCATTTTATTCTTCCTCAAAAGCACTTTGCTCCACTTGTTTTTTACTAAGACTAATCTTCTTTTTATCTATATCAATGTCAAGCACTTTTACTTCAACAATCTCTCCTATTTTTAGTTCATCCTCTGGTTTAACCACATGTTTATTAGCAATTTGAGATATATGGATTAATCCATCAACCCCTTCTTCTAATTCAACAAATGCCCCAAAAGGCGCCATCCTTACGATTTTACCTTTTATTACTGAGTCTACTGGATATTTCTCCACTACCTTTTCCCAAGGATTATCTTCATTTTTTTTCATAGATAAGGAAATTTTATTATTTTCTTTGTTTATTTCTGTTACGATTACTTCTACCTCTTGCCCTATCTTAAGAACATCCCCTGGTTTCTTTATCTTTTTCCATGATATTTGTGAAACGTGAACCAGTCCATCTATTCCACCTAAATCAACAAAAGCTCCAAAATCAGTTAAATTGCTTATAATTCCCTTTACCTTTTGCCCCACTTCAAGGGTGCTTAGTACCTCTTCTTTTTTCTTTTCTCTTTCTTTTAGGGAAATTTGCTTATGATCCCCTACTATCTTGCGTCTTCGCTTATCAAGTTCAATTATTTTGTATTCAATTACTTCTCCTAAGAATTGATTTAAATCTTGTATATATCTCGGTCCCATTAAAGAGGCAGGAATAAAGACTCTTACTTCATTGCTCATAACTATTACTCCGCCATTAACTACTTCAATAACTTTACCCTTTAATGCGGTCCCTTCTTCAAAAGATTTTTGTATCATATCCCAACCTTTTTGAGCATCTACTCGTTTTTTAGATAACTCTACAATGCCTTCTCCATCATTTACCCTCAGAATGTATACATCTATTTCATCCCCAATTTTAAATTCATCTTTAGGATTAATATTAGGGTCATTAGAAAGTTCAGTTTTAGTAATAATTCCGTCGGATTTATAACCAAGATTAACAGATACTTCTGTATCAGTTACATTAATAATAGTCCCTTTTACAATCTCTCCACTTCTTAATGTTATCAAAGATTGATTTAACAATTCTTCAAAATTTTCACTAGTGTGATTTTCCAAATCATTCATGCTGTAATAACCTCCTTTATTATACAAGCAGGAGCATACGCACCTACAATTATACCAATTTTATCACTAGATATGAAATTATTCAACTCTAAATTAGCAACCCTTTAAATAGTATTCATTGCACTGATTCTATGATTTTAATAATTTTATTGGCGACTTCTCCTATGGTGTAATGTGTTGTATCTATTTCAATAGCATCTTCTGCTTTAGTTAGGGGTGAAAATTTTCTTGTCGAATCGTTTTTATCCCTAGCTTCTATTTCACTTTTAATCTGTCCTTTAGTACATTCTATACCTTTTTGACATAGTTCTTTATATCTCCTTTGCGCTCTTTCTTCTACACTGGCAGTAAGAAATATTTTAATATTTGCATTGGGTAACACACAAGTGCCAATATCCCTACCATCCATAACAACAGATGTATCCTTAGCTATATCTCTTTGGAATTCTACCATTTTTATACGCACAGCATGGATTGTTGCAACCGTCGAAGCTGCCTTTGTAACTTCTTGTGTACGAATTTCTTCTGTTATATCCTTATTATTTAATAAAATTATTTGGTTATCTTCTTTGTATTCTATCTTAATGTTAATTTCATCTAATATTTTTTTAACTTCCTCTTGGTCATTATAATTAATTCCATATTGAATGCAGTATAAAGCAACTGCCCTATACATTGCTCCTGTATCAACGTATACAATATTTAGATGGTTTGCTACTTGTTTTGCAATTGTACTCTTTCCGGCTCCTGCCGGCCCATCTATTGCAATGGCATAATGCCTCATAAATCTACCTCCCTTTTATATAATACTGCTTAATAGGATAGGCCTTTATCCTGTCTAATTTTAAAGTCCAACCATAGCCTAATCCCTACAAAGATAAATCCGGTCTTAAAGATGATGCTCTTTTTAGATAGATATGTTTCATTTCTTGTTGGGATTTGACTGTTTTAATCTGAAGCATAACCCGTATGCACATTCTAAGACTTCCCATTACATTCATTTCCTGAAAACATAATAGGGCTGCATGGGTAATATTAAGATTTCTTGCAGCTACTGCTGGATAAGCTGCATCAATATCATTTGTTGCTGTAAATGTTATGGAAATAATATCATCTATGTTTATATTGTTCTTAGATATAATTTCTTTAAGAAGTATAACCGTGTTTCCTAGAATTTCTTCTCTAGTATTTTCTTCGATTGTTATTGCACCTCTTATGGCACCTATTGACATAAACTATTCTCCTAACTAATTGAAGGTTGTTTAGAAGGACTAGAAATTTGTAAGTGATTGCTATCATTCAAAAGACTTAGCACCCAGTTTCCAGTATCCTTTCTGTCTATAATGGATAAGGAAGTATTCCCTAACCAAAAACTTTTATAAAAGCCTAAATCCATATTTAGCAAGGTCAAAATCAATATTTTTAATACCCCTCCATGGGAGACAACCGCAATATTCCCTCTACAATGCTTATCTGTTATAATTTCAATTGCCTTTTTCATTCTCGCTTGAACAGCCTGCATGCTTCCTTCCCCCGGAAAATTATATTTATGGGGTTGAATTAAAAACCGTTCATAATCTTCACCATATAGTTTTTTTAATTCCCCTGTAGTATGACCTTCCCATTCTCCAAAATTAATTTCCCTAAGCTGTGGAATTATTCCCAAAGGTATATTCCCTGTTTTTGAAATATTTTCTGCTGTTTCGTAAGCCCTCAATAGATTCGAAGAAAAAACAGCATCTATTTTGTAGTTTTTCATCCTATCAGCCAGTAGTTTTGCCTGCTTAATTCCCGTACAACTTAAAGGGATATCCCGTGTTCCCTGGTACTTATTTAGGGAGTTCCATTCGGTCTCTCCATGTCTTATAAGAAATAACCTCAACATATTTAGCCACCTTATTTTTTATTTAATGAATAAGTTAAATTTAAATCCTCATCTTGATTATCGTATACTTGGTATTCTGTCCATATATTTTCTAATTTGCTTAATGTATCTGATATCTCCTCTTTTTTTCTTAGACTTAGGGCTACAATCAATGCATTAAGTACACTCATTGGGGCTACTAGAGAATCCACAAAGGATGCCATATCACTTCTAGCTAATAAACTATAATCGGCATACTGTGTCATTGGGGAAAGAGGACTATCGGTAATTGTAATAACAGCTGCTCCTTGGGTTTTAGCAAACTCCATTGCCTTTATAGTTCTTTTTGAATATCTGGGAAAACTAATTCCTATTACCACATCATCAGATTTAATCTTATAAATTTGCTCAAACATTTCACTTNCACTGTTTGTATGAATTAATTTTATATTGTCAAACAAAAGATTAAAATAAAATCCAAGAAAACTGGCTAATGCAGCAGAACTTCTAACCCCTAGAATATAAATCTGGCGGGCATTTAATATGATATCTACAGATTTATCGAAGGTTTCTTCATCAATCTCTTCTAAAGTGCATTTGATTTTTTCCGCATCAGACTGAAGTACATGTTTTAAAACATGTTGCTGCTCTAGCCTATCAGATGCGACCTCCATTCTTTGAACAGAAGTAAGCCTGTTTTTTACCAATTCCTCTAATGCCCTTTGCAATTTAGGATAACCATCATATCCCAACTCGTTTGCAAAGCGAACCACTGTCGATTCACTAACTCCTACTATATTCCCTAGTTTTGCAGCAGTTAAGAAAACCGCCTTTTCATAATGATTTAGGATATAGTTTGCAATAAGCCTCTGTCCCTTACTTAATTTAGGCAGGCTATTATGAATCCGTTGAATTAAATCATTCTTTTTGTGCATATTGACCCCTCGCATACAATAATTAATTTTTATACATTTGAATCCTTGTTTGAAAATTATTTCATATTAATTATTATATATAAAAAATAAATTTTTACAAATAATATTATAAGAAATAAGAATTCTTTAATTGAAATTGTCATATTTTTATATAATAACTAGATTATTATTATGGTGTTTTGTATGATCTTCCAAATTAATCTTTATAATTGCCTGAAAAATGGAGTTGATTTCTTTGATTGAAATAGATGATGCCGGTAGTGGAAGCTTTATTGGTGGCACAATTATCGGAGTTTATCGTATCGAAACAAAAGAATATACCGATGAAATTATACCTCTTAATTACTATTCAAAAACAAATATGAAAAAGAAGGCCTATTTAAATTATGTTGTTAAAATAATCCAAAGAAGTTTTAAAAAATTAGATGTAAAAGAGAATGAATCCATAAAGATATGCCGTGGCTATATGTTTGATGGACTTAGAAAATGGCTTGATAAAGAAAACTATATATGGTCTAACACAGTTATCGACGGCCCCCTTCAAGAAAGAGTTGAAAAACGTTTCGAGGAATACGTTATTTCTTTAGGCTTTCCCGAAGCATTTATAAAGTATACCAAATACCCATTTCATTTTCATAGAATATTAAAATGGGTCTATGCAGATTACGACAAAAGAACAAAATTATGTAAAATAGGATGGAGAAGCTGGGATAAGTATGGAAATCTCCCTATAGAAGTAAGCTACGACTATCTCCCGCTAACACGAGAATACCATTGCCTTAAATGTGGCAAAAAAATGAATCCTTCTGAAAAAAGTAAGATATTAAGATTCAAAAGTAACCGGGTAAATGAGGTATACCTTCATAAAAATTGCTAAAAAGAACAAGCAAATTTGCTTGTTCTTTTTAATCTTTCTATACCGGATAAACCTTATTTTCTGCATCTGCTAAAATAGGATCGATTTTTGTTTTTTGTGCTTGACGGTATTTGAAAAAGTCTTCTCCAACCTGTGGGAATAATGCATAAGATAAAATGTCCTCATCTTGCTCTTTATATTGTTTCATTTCTGCTTCGATTTTCTTTAATTCAGGTTCTAGTAAATCTGCAGGTCTGCAAGTAATAGGCTCTTCGTCACCAATAATCTTCTTTCTTATTTCATCAGAAATCGAAACTGGTGTCCTACCATATTCTCCACGGACTATTGCCTTAGATTCCTTTGTAACCATCTTATATCTTTCACCCATTAATACATTAAGAACCGCCTGGGTACCAACAATCTGGCTAGAGGGAGTAACTAGTGGAGGATACCCAAAGTCTGCCCTTACCCTTGGAATTTCTTTTAATACATCATAAAAACGGTCTTCAGCATTTTGGTTCTTAAGCTGAGAAACTAGATTAGACAGCATTCCACCAGGTACTTGATACAGTAATGTTTGGATATCTACTCCTAAAACCTTTGGATTTAGAAGACCTTCATCCATAGATTTTTCCCTAAGCGGTCTGAAGTAATCGGCGATTTCTGCCAATATTTCTTGACCAAGACCCGAATCATATGGTGTCCCTCTAAAAGTCTCGACCATAACTTCGGTAGCGGGTTGTGCAGTTCCCATCGCAAAAGGAGACATAGCTGTATCAATTATATCAGCTCCTGCTTCTACTGCTTTAAGGTATGACATTCCGGCAACACCACTGGTATAATGACTGTGAATTTGCACAGGTATTTTAATAGCGCTCTTTAAGGCAGAAACCAATTCAAAAGCTGCATATGGAACTAATAATCCTGCCATATCTTTAATACAGATAGAGTCTGCCCCCATGTTTTCAAATTGCTTAGCAAGCTTAACATAATACTCTAGGGTATGAACTTCACTTAATGTATAAGAAATTGCAACTTGGGCATGGCCTTTTTCTTTATTTGCTGATCTAATAGCAGTTTCTAAATTTCTCGGATCATTTAAAGCATCAAATATACGAATAATGTCTATCCCATTAGCGATACTCTTTTGAACAAAATATTCTACAACATCATCGGCATAATGACGGTATCCCAGTAGGTTTTGTCCCCTAAGAAGCATTTGAAGCTTGGTATTTTTAATAGTAGCTCTTAGCCTTCTAAGACGTTCCCAGGGATCTTCCTTTAAGAAACGTAGGGAAGCATCAAAAGTTGCTCCTCCCCATACTTCCATAGAATAAAAGCCTACCTTATCCATTTTTTCTGCTATCTGAAGCATATCTTCAGTTTTCATCCTTGTTGCAATTAAAGATTGATGGGCATCACGAAATGTGGTATCCGTAATCTTTACCGGCCTATTTTTAAGTTGTTCTGACATCTTTCTACCTCCTTCTTAATTAATTAACCATATATCGATAATAACACTCCTGCAGCCACTGCAGAACCAATTACTCCTGCAACGTTTGGACCCATAGCATGCATAAGAAGAAAGTTCGATGGATTTTCTTCTTTTCCTACTTTTTGAACTACCCTAGCTGCCATAGGTACTGCAGAAACTCCGGCAGCACCGATTAAAGGATTAACCTTTCCTCCTGATAATTTGTGCATAATCCTTCCAAAAATCACACCAGTTGCCGTCCCTATTGAAAAGGCTATAAGACCTAGAGCTAAAATACCCAATGTCTTAGGATTTAAGAAGTTTTCTGCACTGGCTGTAGCCCCAACGGTAGTCCCTAAGAAAATAGTAATTATATACATCAACGCATTGGATGCTGTGTCTACTAACTTACTCACAACACCGCTTTCTTTTAGTAGATTACCAAACATAAGCATTCCTATAAGGGGTGCTGCTGATGGAAGTAATAGGGAAACTAAAATTGTAACGATAATTGGGAATAAAATCTTTTCATTTTGTGAAACCGGCCTTAACTGCTCCATTTTAACTTTTCTTTGTTCCTTAGTTGTTAATGCTTTCATAATTGGTGGCTGAATAATTGGTACTAAGGCCATATATGAGTAAGCTGCCACTGCAATAGGTCCTAACAAATGCGGAGCTAATTTTGATGTTAGGTATATTGCTGTAGGACCATCAGCCCCCCCAATAATCCCGATACTCGCCGCTTCTGCACCAGTAAAATGAATAGCCGGAATAATATATTTCAATACTAATGCTCCTAAAAAAGCAAAGAAAATACCAAATTGTGCTGCAGCCCCTAATAAAATACTTCTTGGGTTTGCAATAAGTGGTCCGAAGTCAGTCATTGCTCCTACCCCTAAGAAGATAAGCGGTGGGAAAATCCCTAACTTAACCCCTTGATATAAGTAATAAAGAATACCGCCTATCTCACCATTTTTCGGTCCTGCCATTAACCCTGCCAAAGGTAAATTAGTAAGTAGCATTCCAAAGGCAATAGGTAATAAAAGTAAAGGCTCATATTCTTTTTTAATTGCAAGATATAAAAGTATTAGTGAGACGCCTATCATAATTACATTGCTTATAGTTAAGCCGGCAAATCCCGAAGTAGAATATAATTCGCTTAATGATTCTACTATCATATTTATAAAGTCCATTTGATTTGCTCCCTCCTTTTCAAACGATGGTTGAATGTTAGCCGATGGTTGCGATTAAATCTCCTGTATTTACATTTGTTCCTTTAGAAACATTTATAGACGCAATTTTACCATTTTCTGTTGCTACGATTTCATTTTCCATCTTCATTGCTTCTAATATAACAATAGGATCTCCCTCTTTTACACTATCCCCCACATTAACTCTGATATCTAAAATGGTTCCAGGCATAGGGGAGGTTACTTTAATACCTCCTGCCGTTGTCGGTGCAGCAGCTGGTGCCGGTGCCGGTGCTGCCGGTGCTGCTGCTGGTGCTGGCGCTGCTGGTGCTGGTGCTGCTGGTGCTTGTCCGCCTTGTAACTCTTCTACTTCTACTTCATATGAATTACCGTTTATAGTAACTTGAAATTTTTTCATTTTAACTCCTCCTTTAATATTCAAACTTGATTAAAATATTCTTTCGGTTTGATTTATACGTCCTACCTTCTTCCATTCCGAAACATTGGAATGAATTTTCCTAAAGGAACGAACCTTTAGGTTATCGACTGTAGTATCTAGACTAGCCGCTATTGCTGCAGTAATTACAGCAACTAATTCTAGATCTTCTTCCTTAGCTTCTTCATGGGTCCTTTTCTCAATAACTGCCTCTTCTTGTTCGGGCCCTTCTACCTTTTTTGGGGAAGAACCCTCAGCAATAATGCGGAATAAATCAAGAATATATGATAAAGCTGTTAATGCAAGAAATGTGATGCCCATACCAATGACTGTTACCATTAGGCCTTTCATAAGCTCATCCATTTTATCACCCCAAATTTATTTAAACGGTACTGTGTTTTTTTGCAGGTCGTTCTTCCCTCTTGCTATAAAGCATTTCTAATGCTGCAATTACACGTTTTCTTGTCGCTGCTGGCTCAATTATATCATCAATATATCCTCTGGTAGCTATAGCATAAGGGCTAGCTTGCATATTAGAAAATTCCTCTATTTTTGAACTCCTTAAGGCATTTGGATCTGGGGAAGTTTTTAATTCCTCAGCATACATTATGTTTACTGCCCCTTCCGGATTCATTACAGAAATCTGAGCAGTAGGCCATGCAAAAACAATATCGGCTCCTATATGTTTACTATTCATTGCTATATAAGCACTACCAAAAGCCTTTCTAACTATGATGTTTACCTTTGGAACTGTTGCATTAGCAAAGGCATATACTAGCTTGCTCCCACTTCTTAGTATTCCCCTTTGTTCTTCTTCGACGGAAGACTTAAATCCTCCCACGTCGGTAATAGAAACTATAGGGATATTAAATGCATTGCAAAAATTGACAAATCTTGCCCCTTTTTCTGCCGCATTACTATCTAATAGGCCTTCCTTTTCTTGGGATTGGTTTGCTATTATACCTACTGTGGCTCCATTAAGACGGATAAAACCAATTACTATATTCTTAGCATATTGAGCTTGAATTTCTATAAGTTCCCTCTCGTCTGCTAAAGATGCAATAATTGTTTTTATATCAAAGGAAATGTTTATATCATCTGGTATGATAGAATTCAGAACTGAATCTATACGATTTAAATCATCTGTAACTTCATAAAAGGGAGCATCCTCCATATTATTTGTTGGAAGATAGCTAAGGAACTTTCTTGCATTTTCAATGCTGTCTTGTTCATTGTCGTATTGAAAATGTACCATTCCGCTTTTTTCGGTATGTATATTAGTGCTACCGATAGTTTCAAAAGTGACACCTTTGCTTCCTGACTCTTCTATCGTGTTTGGACTATTCATAAATAATCTTGCATTTTTTGTGATCATAAAAGTAAAATCTGAAAGTCCAACTATACAGCCTGCTCCACCTGCGCACTCTCCCATTACTATGGTGATTTGTGGAATCACCCCAGAAGCTAGGGATTGTTTCACAAATAAATTACCATAGCCATTTAGGCCATCTACACTTTCTTGCAGTCTTAATCCCGCAGAATCCAAAAATCCAACAATAGGTGCCCCCATTTTAATTGCCTGGTCGTAAAGGGAACAAATTTTTTGTGCATGCATCTCACCAACTGAGCCACCAAGTACTGTAGGATCCTGACTATACACATATACTAATCTGCCTTCTACTGTACCATACCCTGTAACCACTCCATCCGCTGGGGTATCCTTTTGTGCCAAATTGAAATCTGTAGAACGATGATTCACAAATGCGCCTACTTCTACAAAACTACTTTCATCAAGAAATCTTTCAATGCGTTCTCTAGCTGTTAGTTTTCCAGCGCTGTGAAGTTTTTTAATCTTTTCTTCACCGCCGCCCATAACTATAGCAGAGCGACGCGCATTGAGTTCATTTACCTTAGACAATGTACTCATTTATAACCCTCCATTTTTAAATTTTAGGCTCTGTTAAAAACGCGACAATCGCCAAATATATTCTACATTATTCTATTACCCCGTGCAAGGGATTTGCCATAATAAAATAAATATAGAATTTAGATTCTTTCCAGAAAATATATAATAGGCGGATACCCCCCTCTATTAAGATAATTAAACTTAGCTGTTATAAATTTTTCACTTTCTAACTTACTTAAAAAATTTTCTACAGCCTCTTTTTCCTCTAATCCTCCTGGATGACCCCAGTAGCTTATAACACTTATAACTCCCCCAGGCATTAATAAAGAAGAAGCCTTTTCTAAAGCCTTCAGGGTTGAGTGTGCCTTAGTGATTACTTCCCCATCACCTTTAGGTAGATATCCCAAATTAAACATAGCCCCAGCAATAGGATTTGTAACATATTTATCTATATTACTATGGGAATCTTGAATCAGTTTTACTCTATCTAATAATCCCTCTTGCATTAATAAATCTTTGGTATTATAAATAGCCTTTTTTTGGATATCAAAACTTATTACCCTTCCCTTTTCCCCTACTGCCTTAGCTAGAAATATCGTATCAAAACCATTACCTGCTGTAGCGTCAATTACTGTATCCCCCATGTTAATCCTTGATTTTAATAATTCATGAACAATATCTGTTAATTTCGCCTTTAGGAACAAATTATCACCTACTTAGATACCATAAGCATTACTTCCCTAATAAGTTTTGCTGCTAAAAGTGAGGTTCTGTCAGCAACATCATATATGGGAGAAACTTCAACCAAATCAAAACCTACTATATCAAGGGAGGACATAAGTAAAATTGCATCTAACATTTCTTTAGAGGATATTCCTCCAGCCTCAGGTGTTCCAGTAGCAGGGGCATAAGCCGGGTCTAAGGCATCGATATCTAGGGTTATATGAATCGGCCTTTTTTGTAAATCTTTTATGCATTTTTTCAAGGGTTCTAATAGTTTAAAAGGATAAAAGTTAGTATTGCTTTTTGCATATAGATATTCTTCCTTCGTGCCGGAACGAATTCCAAACTGATATATGTTTTTGGAATTTATAAAATCACAACAGCGTCTTATGACTGTTGCGTGGGATCTGTTTTCACCAATATAGTCTTCCCTAAGATCTGCATGGGCATCGATATGTAGCAAAATTAAATCATCCTCATATTTGTTGTAAACTTCCTTTATGACAGGAAGGCTTATTAAATGTTCTCCGCCTATAACTATAGGAAACTTATTATCCCTTAAAACTTCAGCAGTGGCTTTGGATATCAATTCTAGACATTTGTCCACATTACCAATGGGAAGATCCAAATCTCCACCATCGTAATAGGAAATTTCTTCTAGGCTCTTGTTTTGATAAAAGCTGTATTCTTCTATTCCTATGGATACTTCCCTAATCTTCATAGGCCCTTGCCTTGTCCCAGGTCTAAAGCTAGTTGTAAAATCCATGGGCACCCCAAATAATATAATGTTTGCATCTTCGTACTTTTCCTTAGAACCTATAAAATTATAAAAGAGTGTTTGTTTAGTTTTTAATATATCCATACAACCTCCTACTTTGTTAATTATTCGACAGATTCCGATAGTATACAACTAGGTATACTATCACGTCAGATAGTCCCCAATAACATCTTTTTATCAAATTACAATCTTATTATTTTTTACCTTTTGGAAGTACTATAATGTTTTTAAGTAATGTACCTCTTCTTTTGTTAATCTCCTAAATTTACCAACAGGAACCTCCCCTAAAGAAATACCTCCGATGGCTGTTCTCTTTAAAGTTATAACAGGGTGGCCAATAGCTTCGCACATTTTTCTCACCTGTCTATTCCTTCCTTCGTGAATTATTATCTGAAGAACCGAAGTATTGCTAGATTTAGTTAGAATTTTTACTTTAGTAGGTGCTGTTTTATAGCCCTCTATAATAATCCCTTCTCTGAGCTTCTCTAGAGAATCTTTTTTGGGGATACCCCTTACCGTAGCAACATACGTTTTATCTACATGGTGTTTCGGATGAGTTATCTTATAGGTTAAATCCCCGTCATTGGTAAGAAGAAGAAGTCCTGATGTGTTGTAATCTAATCTTCCAACTGGATAAACTCTCTCCTCTACCATATGAAGTAAATCCATAACCGTAGGTCTATTAAACTGATCTTCAACTGTTGTAACATAGTTTTCCGGCTTATTCAATAGAATATATACTTTGCTATTTTTTATTTCGACTATCCTATTATCAAAGTGAACCCTATCCCTATTTGGATTAACCTTAATGCCTAGGACCGTAATAACTTCGTTATTTACCTTTACCCTGCCTTGTTTTATATACTCTTCCGCTTTTCGCCTTGAAGCAATGCCGGCATCTGCCAAATACTTTTGGAGTCTAATATCCATGGTACCCTCCTTAGTACACAAGAGTTCTTCTTTTAAAAATGAATCTTATTTAAAAAAGAGATGGAAGAATAATATCTTCCATCTGCTATTATACCTTATTTAGTTATTTTTAACCAATTGTTTAGCACTTTTTTCAAGGAAGTGGGAAAGTCATGACGTTCAATATCTCTATCCGCAATAAGAGGTATGACTTTGCAAAGTTCATCCCCTATATATATTTTTGTAACACCTATTTTTTGGCCTTTAGTGATAGGGGCCTCTATATAATCAGGAACCGTTATCTTTATTTTAATCTTTGATTTTTCTGATTCCTTAATGGTATATATGACTTTTTCATTGGAATATAATGAAATCTTATCTTCTCTTGAGCGCTTTACGGGTATGGTCTTTAAAAGTTTCCCTTTTTCTAAGAGCGTTTCTTTCTTAAAATTTTTAAAACCGTAATCCATAATTCTCCTTGTATCGGTCCATTTTTGCTCTTTTCCCCTTGAACCCCATCCGCTGGCTAGTACTACAGAGATAAGCTGCATCTCATTTTGTTTTACTGCCCCTACAAAACAATAGCCGGCTTTGCCCGTATAACCTGTTTTAACACCATTTGCCCCTGGAAAATCGTATAAAAATCTATTAGCATTGGCAAGGCTATAAGGAGGGTAATCACCATTTCCCCCGATAGTTAGGTGCTTTGTATTAATGATTTCGACAAACTTGGGGTTTTTCATTGCATATTGGGTGATTAGGGCCAAATCATAAGCCGTTGAACCGTGACCTTCTGCATCCAATCCATTAGAAGTTTTAAATACTGTATCCTTTGCTCCTAATTCCTTTGCCTTTTCGGTCATTTTCTCACAAAAGACTTCGACAGAACCACTTATATGTTCAGCGATTACAACTGCTGCATCATTAGATGATTTCATCATTAATGCATACAATAAATCTCCTAAACGCTGTTTTTCCCCCTCCCTTAATCCTAATTTGACCTGAGGAGCCCTAGCTGCTCTTTTACTTACGATTACTTCATCGGAAAGATTGCCATTTTCTAGGGCTATAATGCAGGTCATTATCTTGGTGGTACTTGCCATGGCCCTAGGTTCATAAGCATTTTTTTCCCATAGAATTCTACCGGTATCAGCTTCTATTAAGATAGCGGATTGTGATTCTACCTTAGGCTCTTTCACTTCTTCCCCATAGGTCAAAGAAGGACAAAAATAAAAGACTAATATAAATGTTGCAACCCAAGAGAATACTTTTTTCTTCATGACTAACTCCTTTTAAAAAACTCTTTGTTTCATCATATAAATATTTAACTTGTATTATGCAGGATTAGTCAAACATACTTACCCCTTTTATTCATCAAATTCTAAAACCTTCGTTATTATTTTTCCTTCCTGAGAATGTTTTTGACCCTTTTTGCTTTTTGCTTTTGAATCCAAATGACTGTAAAACTTAGTCATGAGATTAGGGGCTTCTTCCATAATTTTGGCCATGGTACCAAAATGATAATTTACATGGAGCATTTTAACACTGTCTTTGTCCATAACCATAAAAGCAACAGGCTGTACGCTAATTCCCGCTCCACTACCTCCTCCGAAGGGATATCTTCCCGTGCTGTTTTGAGATCCATCTTCCGGTTCTGAATCCTCCTTAGGCACTCCGTATTCAGCCCCTCCCGCTGTAAATCCAAGGGCTATCTTTGTTATTGGCATAATAATTGTTCCATTTTCTGTTTCAATAGCATCTCCTATAACTGTATTTACTTCAACCATTTCCTTGATATTTTCCATTGCCGTTTTCATTAAGGATTCTATCGGATGCTGATTTGCATTTGTCATATTTTTTCAACCTCCTCTTTATTGAAATATACTGGTAAAGCATATAAAATGTGCTTATGTTAACTACACCAGTGAATGATATCAAAGTCTTTTGAGAACTAAAAGTTGGTATGATTTTAATATAGTAATCCTTAATTGGGATTGTTTCATTTAAAAAATATATAGAGTTAGGGAGCACTCTATTTAAAATTCCATAAGCAAATGTCGTAGCTAGTGGATTTGTGGTGCCTATAATAGTTCTCAAATCAAAATAATCAATGGCCATATGTTTTTTTATCTTTTTTAATCTATACCATATTATTTTTGCTAAACATTTATAGTTTATGTATGAATTTATTGAAAAGGTATTGTTATTATCTCCCTCAAAATATCTTTTTAGATAGTACAAAAGCTGTTCCCTAGGATTTATTCTGAATATCTTCATGTATCTAAACAGGTATATACTGACCGTTAAAATTTGGTTGTGTTCTTTTTTTTTATAATCTATTATAAGCTTCAATTTTTCACCCGCTTATCAATTCTTATAGGTTTCCTCTTAAACAAGAATACACTCTATAAGCTTATATTCCCCTAAGAATAATAAACAATACAAAAAATGTTCAAAAGAACTTACTTCTTTTGAACATCAAATAATCCTATTTGTTTAACTTCGTCCTTTACCTCATCTTGTAATTTCAAAAGCAATTCTTCTTGAAGCTGAGGTAGTTCCTCGATAGATTTAAAACCAAAGTGCCTAAGGAAATCTTGAGTGGTTCCAAATAAAATCGGTTTTCCCGGGGCATCCATCCTCCCTATTTCGCAGATTAGATTGTATTCTATTAATTTATTTATGACATAGTCGGAATTAACTCCTCTAATCTCTTCAATGTGGGCTTTCGTTACTGGTTGTTTATAGGCGACAATGGAGAGGGTTTCTAAAACTGCCTGTGTCATATTAAATTTTTTAGGGGTTTGATAAAAAGATTGGATAATTTGAAAGAGTTTTGGACTTGTACACATTTGAAATGCGTTATTGATTTCAATAATTTGAATTCCTCTTTCTTCTTTTTTATATCTTTCCATTAGGGCTTCTACTATTTGCTTTGTTTTATCTATATTTTCTCCCATTATCTCTGATATCCTTTTTAAAGTAACTGCTTCTCCTGATATAAAAAGAATAGCCTCTACTGCGGCCTCAGCTTCCATCAACTTCATTTGCATCCATCCTATCATAGGTTGTAATAAAAATATTTTCAAAGGGATATTCTTGTTTAATTTTTACTCGTTTATGACGTATAAGCTCCAATAAAGCTAGAAATGTAACTACTATTTCCATTCTATCACAATTATCATAAAACAACTCATGAAAATATAAGGCAGGAGATAATACCAATAAATCTAGAATATATGTAACTTTATCTTCTATTTTGTAAATATCTCTCTGAATAGATTTAAACCCACTTCTTACAGTATCAATTTTGTTTTCTTTTCTTATTAATAATTCCTGAAACACACAAAACATTTTTTGAAGTGTAACACCTTCTAACACTTCCTCAATGTCTACTGGTACATCTTGTATTAAACTTTTTAGATGCTCCGGTAGGTCTGCAGATTTAAAAAATATCTTTTTAGCCTCTTTTTGTCTTTCTTTTAGTTCCTCAGAGAAATGCTTAATTTTTTTATATTCTAATAGCTTATTTACCAATTCCTCCCTCGGGTCTATATCTACTTCTTCATCTTCTTTAAGGTTTGGAAGAAGCATTTTTGACTTGATTTCCAAAAGAGTTGCTGCCATAACCAAAAATTCACTCATGTTTTCCATGTTTTTATCTTCTATAGAATCAATATATTCCATATACTGCTCCGTTATAAGAGATATGGGAATATCATATATATTAATTTTATTTTTTTCAATTAAATGAAACAACAAATCAAAGGGACCTTCAAAGACTTCTAACCTTACCGTAATACTCAAAATAAATACCCCATCTCAATTAAATTAATCTACATAAGCCCCATAAGAGTAAGTAGAAATTTATAGATATATGTAATAACAGGATTAATAAGCATAGGAATAATACCTGTAAGTAAAAGGATAATCAACAACATTTGAAGTATATATTCATACTGTATAATCTTAAAATAGGTTCGAGGAGGAATAATATTAAATAAAATCTTAGAACCATCCAAAGGTGGAATAGGAACTAAATTAAAAATTCCTAATACAATATTTATCATTATACCATAATTAACCATTTCAAAGGCCCAGTTATATTGAATTGCATTTATATGATATATATTCATGAGTTTTAATATAATAGCAAATATAGCCGCTACAAATAAATTCGCTATGGGACCCCCTAGGGAAACCAAAATCATAGCTTTCTTTTTGTTTTTGAAGTTTGAGGGGTTAGTGTGTATTGGCCTTGCCCACCCGAAATTCATAAATAAAAGCAATATTAATCCAATGGGGTCAACATGAGGTATAGGATTTAATGTTAGTCTTCCTTCTTTTTTGGGTGTCAAATCTCCAAAAAAATGAGCAATTATTCCATGAGTAAATTCATGAAAAGTAAGACCACATAATATTCCCGGTAATTTAATCAATATATCTAATATAGGATTTGTCAAATTTCATTCTCCTTTTTCCTTACTGTACTTTGATATTATTTGCATTAATTAGATTGCGTATGTTTTATTTGAATTACCCATAAAACATCTTCATCAACGCCGATGCCTACAGATATTGTAAACGGTAATTGCGGAAATTTCAAATAGTATTTATAGCTAAGTAGTATATCACCAATTAATAAAGCGCCTAAGAAAATTCTTAGACGCTTTATTAATATCTAATGCCATTGCTGTAATAGTAATTTCATCATTATTTTTAAATTTGCTTTTTTAACAGATTCAGCTGCTACCAAATCCGAACGTCCTACTTCTTTTCCTTGAAAGGTATAAATGATTTCTCCTACTTTCATCCCTTTTTCCACTGGGGCTTGAATAGTTTCTGGCAGTTCTATCTTCGATTCAATCTTTTGATCCGCAATATTTTTACTTACTAATAATTGAACATCCTTTTTGATTACACAATCTACTTTCGAAATATTACCTTTAGATACATCTATGGTTCCTACCACTTTCCCAACGGGATCTCCTTTTACGATAGCATAATTTGCAAATCCATAATTTAGCATCTTAGCTACTTCTGAGTTTCTGGTTTGTTTAGCTTTTGAACCCATAACAACAGCAATAAGATTTAATTCACCTCTTTTAGCAGTTCCAGATAAGCAATACATGGATTCTGGGGTGAAACCGGTTTTTAAGCCATTAGCTCCTTCATACCATTTGATTAGGTTATTAGTGTTGGTAAGACCGAATTCTTCTTCTCCCCGTCTTGTCTTATGAATAATACTGTCCTGCCATATAGTTGTGAGCTTATGGATATCCGGGTATTTTGTTATTAATGCCCTAGACATCAATGCTATATCATATGCTGTAGTAATATGATTATCATCATGTAAGCCATTGGTATTTATAAAATTCGTATCCTTCATCCCTAATGCTTGAGCCTTGTCATTCATCATCTTTACAAAGGACTCTACACTGCCAGCAATGTGTTCCGCCATGGCTACCGATGCATCGTTAGCAGATGCCACTGCAATACATTTAGTCATATCATGTACTGTCTGCTGTTCATTTAGTTCTAGATATACCTGTGATCCTCCCATACCTGCTGCACGTTCACTGACGGTTACCATATCTCCCCAGGAAATCTTCCCCTGTTCTACTGCTTCATATATAAGAAGAAGAGTCATAATCTTGGTGGTGCTGGCTGGGAAATGCTTTTCATTCATATTTTTTTCAAACAGTACTTTACCTGTTTTTGCCTCCATAAGTACTGCTGAGGGAGATTCTATTTGAAGTTCTACCTTAGCAGTATCTGTGGTTTTCTCTTCTCCCCTTACAATACTAAAAGACATCATATTAACTAATAATATAGCACTAAGTATAATAGCAATACGTTTATTCGATGACATCTTTGTGCCTCCTCATGCAGTTATTTTAATCTAATATTATGTTAGACTATTTTTGATAAAATATGCATATGAACACAGGAGATGAAATTGTTTCCATAATCATACGAATTTTTTAAAAGGAGTAGATTAACCTATTATCTTTATTTTCTTTTTAGTCCTATTTAAAATCCCCAACCTAAATTAACAACTACTACAATATCTATTAACTTCCCTTAAAGCTGAAGTTCCTCTTCCTACCCAATCGTTGATTTCCTCTTGTTTATAATATCATGAAATTTTGGTATAAGGGTCCCACCTTTTGACTACTAATATGAAAAATAGACAAGCTTAGTATTATTGAATTACTTCGTAAATATATTTTATAGGTTCAGGTTTTAGATCTGTTATGATAAATGCATCTTTTGCTATTTTTTTTGCTTCCTTAATTTTTTCCAAATTAGTGTGAAGTATACAAATTGTATCATCGAACTTTATTTTATCACCTATTTTTTTTACTATTGTTATTCCTGCTGAAAAGTCTATTTTGTCCTCCTTAGTCCTTCTTCCAGCCCCAAGTAGCATAGCAGCTATACCAATGTCTTCTGCGTCGATTGATTTTATATATCCTGAAGATGATGCCTTAATCTCTACATGATATTTTGCCTGAGGAAGTTTATTGGGATTATCTACTACTTCTTCGTTTCCCCCTTGGATTTTGATAAACTCTTTTAATTTGTTTATTGCTTCTCCGCTTTCGATTTTCTTTTCTAAATCTTCATAAGCCTTATCATAATCCTTGTAAGCTCCTCCAAGTACAGCCATATAGGAGGCTATGGTGAGGGCCACTTTGGTTTCATCATCTGAACCTTTACCTTTTAAGACGTTGATTGCTTCTTTTATTTCATTGGCATTGCCAACCTCATGACCTAGAGGCTGATCCATATTGGTTATGACTGCAATGACTTTTTTATTTAAAGATTTTCCTATATCAACCATGGTTTTTGCCAAATCTTTGGCATCTTCTAAGTTTTTCATAAAAGCCCCCGTTCCAACTTTTACATCTAATACGATAGCATCGGAACCTGAGGCAATCTTTTTACTCATAATGGAGCTAGCGATAAGGGGGATGCTATCTACTGTAGCTGTCACATCCCTTAGAGCATATATTTTTTTATCTGCTGGGGTCAGGTTGGCAGTCTGACCTACTATGGCCATTTGATAAGTATTTACATTGTTTATAAATTCATCGCTGTCTAATTCGGTTCTAAAACCTTCTATGGACTCTAACTTATCTATGGTACCACCGGTATGTCCTAAACCCCGTCCACTCATTTTGGCAATGGGTATACCCAATGTGGCAACTAGGGGAATAATGATTAAACTAATTTTATCCCCTACTCCTCCTGTTGAATGCTTATCTACCTTTATGCCTTCTATCGGAGATAAATCAACCATATCCCCTGAATCTACAAAAGCCATTGTGAGATTGGAAGTTTCTTCTTTGGTCATACCCTTAAAATATATGGCCATAAGCATAGCTGATACTTGATAATCGGGGATGTCTCCTGCTACGTATCCTTCAATTAAAAATTCTATTTCTTTCTTTGTTAAGATTCCACCGTTTCTTTTTTTCATAATAAGATCATATGCTCTCATCTAATCCGCCCTCCCTATAGCTTTTTATATGTTTTCTAAAATATTTCCTAGTTATTTCTATTCCTTTTTTACTTTTCAATCTCCTGTGCAAAGCTTACCCCATATTTTATGCTTGCAGTTCCTAAAAGTTCTCCTATGGTTTGTCCAATATCCGCAAAAGACTTCCTTGTTTTTAAATCTACATTTTGTTTAAGAGCTTTACCATATGCTATAAAGGGAACGTATTCCCGCGAATGATCTGTGCTTGGAGTGGTAGGATCACAGCCGTGGTCGGCATTTATCATTAATACATCTTCATTTCCCATGGCATTTAAAATTTCCGGAAGTCTTTTATCAAATTCTTCTAGGCCCTTGGCATAGGCTTTATAATCGTTTCTATGTCCCCATTTCATATCAAAATCTACTAGATTTGTAAATATTATTCCATGATTATCACTCTTAATATATTCTAGTGTTTTATCAACACCATCCATATTATCTTTTGTATGAACTGCTTCCGTAATTCCCTTCCCTGAAAATATATCTTCAATCTTTCCTACAGCAATTACATCCATGCCTTTAGCCTTAGCCTTATCTAAAATAGTGTCATGGGGTGGCACTAGGGCATAATCCCTTCTATTTGGTGTTCTTGTAAAAGCTCCTTTTTTATCACCTACAAAAGGCCTTGCTATTATCCTAGCTACCGCATGTTCTCCTCTGAGCAATTCCCTTGCCATGGAACATATTTCGTATAATCTATCGATAGGGATAATTTTCTCATGTGCTGCTATTTGAAATACGCTATCTGCAGAAGTATATACTATGGGGTATCCCGTTTTCATATGTTCCTCCCCTAGTTCATCTAATATAACTGTTCCCGATGCGGCTTTATTTCCTAAGGTTTTGGTTCCGATTGCTTTCTCAAAAGGTTCCATTATTTCCTTAGGAAATCCTTGGGGATAAGTAGGAAAAGGCCTTTCGGAATAAATTCCTGCCATTTCCCAGTGCCCAGTTACTGTATCCTTTCCATTGGAAATCTCAGCAAATCTTCCATAACAACCTAGAGGAGCATTTGTTTTAGATAATCCTATCATTCCCTCAATATTACCTAATCCTAAACTTATCAAATTTGGAATATCAAGTCCTCCAACCATTTTAGAAACATTACCAATAGTATTACTACCCTCATCTCCAAATTTATCTGCATCCGGCATTGCTCCCATTCCAACACTGTCTAAAATAATCCATATTATTCTTTTTACCATTATGGTACCACCTTCCTGTTAAATTCTTTATCTTATGTTATGAGTATTTCAAAATTTAATGTATGCAATTATACCTGTATATGCTAATGGAAACAAAAAAAGGGCTTAAGCCCTCGGATGTGCTTTCAAATAAACTTCTTTTAGTTTATTCTTATTTAATTGCGCATATACTTGTGTTGTTGATATATCAGAGTGTCCAAGCATTTCTTGAACAGACTGTAAATCCGCTCCATTAGCTACCATATGGGCTGCAAAGGAATGTCTTAACATATGGGGTGTTATGGCTTTTTTTATATTGGCCTTTTTTGAATAGACTTTTATTATTTTCCAAAAGCCTTGCCTAGTCATGGGCCTACCACTACAATTTACAAATAATGTTTTTTCTTTAGGGTCCCTAACCATCGCAAATCTTGCTTTTTCTATATATGTACTCAATGCATTAACAGCTGAAGTTCCAAGGGGTATAATTCTTTCTTTAGAGAGATTAGGATCCTTACATTTTACATACTCTAAAGTTAAGTTAATGCAATCCTCTTTTAGACAAATTAGCTCTGAAACTCTTATTCCTGTGGCATATAAAACTTCAAGCATCGCCTTGTCCCTAATCCCTTTAAGATTATTTTCACTAGGTTGTCTTAATAAGATATCTACTTCTTGTATTGATAAAACCTCAGGTAATTTCTTTTGTATTTTGGGAGATTCTAAGTTTAAAGTGGGGTCCTCATCCATTAAATCTGTCTTTTGTAAAAACTGAAAAAGCGAACGAATGGAAGCGATATTTCTTGATATAGTAGAAGATGCTTTTCCACTTTTTTGTAATTCCAGTAAATATGCAGTGATATTTGTCCGATTTACATTTTCAATTCTATTTATTCCTATACCTTGTAGAAATATAATAAAATTTTTAAGATCTCTCTGATAGGAAAGAATAGTATTTTCGGATGCACCTTTTAGATCCTTTAGATAATCTGCATATCTACCAACAACTTCTTCCATTTTTACGTTCTCCTTTGTGTTCACTATTATTTCCAATACCAATTCTAATTATAAAATATTTCGCATAAAAAGTCGATATTTTTTACAAAAAACCTATACAAAAGTAATGGGGCTTTATTGTTCAATTTAGTTAATCATATTATTCATAATCATTTTCATAAAAAGTGGTGAAATGAAGGTTTCAATAAATCCCGTTAAAATGATAATCAATATTCCAATTAATAAAACTAAACCATAGTCCATCCACTTACCTCTTCTTTCTTTAAAGTATTTTTGATTACTTTTATAATTAGCAACTGCAAAATTCATACTGGCCGCTGAAACAAATATTATTCCTGGAATCAGTATGATGCTTTGGGGTAAAAAAGAAGTAAGGCTAAATATAAAACCATCAAAACCATAATGGATAAGTAAGAATGATGACGTAAATCCATAGGAAAATCCTTTTGCAAATACTACAAGGAAAGCAAGTGGAATACCGACAACACCTAATCCAAAAACCCATAAAAGCGCTATGGTTCTTCCGTGGGAAAGTATGGACTGCTTTAATATATCTAAGTAGGAAATATTCCTATCGGGAAATCCCATAAAAAAGTTGTTCATATAATTTATGAGTTCTTGATTTTGAATATAATTCATATAGTTAGCAAATATAGCTCCGACACAAATTCCAAGTAATAATGCTAAAATACTGATGCCATACAATATTTCCTTTTTTGAAACAACCCTTTTTTTTAGTCCTCACAGCTCTCTTCCTTTCGTAAATAGTCTTTAATAATATATGAAAACAAAAAAGGGAATAGAACTGCTTGTACTATAAAAGTTTATTTACTGTTCATTATATGATTGGCCCCTAATATACCCGATATGGTTTTACTATCTTTTATCCTACCATCAAATATCATTTTCATCGCCTCATTAAATGGATATTTCTCAACATTAACGAACTCGTCCTCATCAAGGTTTTGTTTCCCCATAATCAAATCGGTCCCTAGATAAATATGTATTATTTCGGTGCAGAAACCTACTGCGGTATACATCGAACAAATGTGGGTGAACTCATTTGCCTTGTACCCTGTTTCTTCTTCCAATTCCCTTTTGGCACATTCTAAAGGCTCCTCCCCCTCCTCTAAAGTACCTGCGGGAATTTCTAATATTTCTTCCCCTACTGGTTGCCTATATTGACGAACAAATAAAATGTTTCCACTTTCATCCATAGGCACTATAGCTGCTGCCCCGTTATGAAGCACCACATCTCTTTTCGCTGTTTTTCCATTAGGTAGGCTAATAATGTCTTGTACTAATGATATGATTTTTCCTTTGTATATTTCTTTTCTATTAATGGTTTCATGTTCAAAATCCATTTTTATTCTCCTTCCATTCATAAACTTGTCCTTTTAGGAATAAACTATATATAAATCTTGCTACAAACATGGTTCCCTTTTTATAGGACCTAGCTCTATCTATATTTTATAATGAGGTGATTGCTTGAAGGCTATTGTTTTTAAGAATCAATTTACATGTGTTGGAAAAATTGATGAAATCATTTCCTATTTGACAGAGTTAGAACTTCAATATAAAACAATTCAAGAATATATTGATGATAAACAAAGACCCTTAAACAAGAAATCCAGTCATTAACATTCCACAGGCTCCAGCAGTCCTAAAAAACTCAGGATCTTCTCTTATGGTTCTGCCCATGGTCTTAATGGATAAATCATATCTTTCCATTACAGAGATTGTGTCTTCTTCTACAAAATGAATAATATGCTTTTTGCCCAAATTGTATTTTTCATATTGACCCATAATATATTCTTTTTCATTATAGGCATAATTAGCAAAAGCCATATGGCATGGTATCAAACAATGCTGACCCATGGTAGTTAGGAAATGATGACTAATACCATAGTGCCTATTTCTTTTTTCACTAAAACTAACCCTTGGTATGCATATAGGGGTTCCTCCCATGGAATAGATAGTATGAGCATTATTAGCAAGCTCTACCCCGGTAAAACCTAGTTTTGTATGGGTACCCACATGACCTGGTCCCATTATGATTACAGCCCCATTACATTTTCTTATTAACTTTGCAGCAATTAATGCCGTATATAAATTTACTGTTTCTAAATCTCCTCCAAAGGCATTCCCACAGGTAATTGTGCAATCTATAAGTTTTTTTTCTTTAAGCATACGGACTGTATTGCTAAAACTAATAGGTAGTGCTCCTCCATCAGTCATTATATACGCTATTTTTATGTTTGGATTTACAGATTTTGCTGCTGCTACCACTGGTGGAAGCATACTATGAATGCTTCCTGTTACTATTGGCATTCCATCTAAGGATTTAAAAGAATTAATACTATCTGGATATTGTTCTTCAATGGTATGGCATTTTATTTGAATAGGGGTATATTTTAATTTCATAATATGCCCCAACGGACCGGTTTTTAAGGTATTTATAGTTTTATTAAAAAGTACAAAATGATATCCGCCGGTTCCAAGATTCAAATCCACTGCTGTTGTGTTTAACCCTACTCTATCTCCTATAGACACATTTCCTGTAATATATGGGTATGCAATGGCTTTATGCTCTGTGCCATCCACATATACAGAGACTTCAATCATATCCTTATGGCTTCTAATAATTCTATTTACTATTCCCTCTTTTAAGTGGACCATGGAAGACTCCTCTTATTTAGCACTTTATCCGAATCTTTGCCATTTATTGTGGCTTTTATTCCAAACAATCGCCTTTTAATTTATACAATATGCTTTTAATCGAAGGTCTAATAGTTTCTTCGTTGCTTTCTAATAATTTGATTAAATCATTTTTCTCCCTACTACTTAAATGGAGTGTTGTTGTTTTTTCTACATTTTCATTCTTATTGTTTGGGATCGCTTCTACGGCCAATTTATCCACTTTTTCATTCCACTTATTTCCCGAGTGTCCCTTTACCTTAACCCATTCTACATTTCTTTCCCTTTCAAGATTCCTCATTTCCATCCATAATTCTTTATTCTCTACGGGTTTTTTTGCAGAAGTAATCCATCCATTTTTTTCCCAGCGTCCAATCCAATTTTGTTTAAAGCAGTTAATAACATATGCGGAGTCGGAATAGATTCTAATATTGCTATTTGGAGGAGTATTTTTTAGGGCCTCAATCACTGCTTTCATTTCCATTCTGTTATTTGTAGTTTTATTTTCTCCTCCTGATAAAGAAGGACCGTCTATAAAAACTGCGGCCCACCCCCCGGGCTGTAATCCTTCCCCTTGATTATTGGTACAGGCACCATCCGTATATACTTCAAGCCAGTCCATATATTCCTCCTTATTTTCTCATAGATTTTGTCTTTCTCATACATTCTTTCATAGCTTCTATAATACTGCTCCTAAATCCAAGCTTTTCCAAAGTTGCAACAGCTTCTATTGTAGTTCCTCCTGGGGAGCAAACGGCATCCTTAAGTTCCCCCGGATGCGCCTTGGTTTCTAGTATCATTTTTGCTGAACCCATTACTGTTTGTGCTGCTAATTTATAAGAAAGCTCTCTTGGTAGGCCGGCTAACACCCCACCGTCAGCCATAGCTTCAATCATCATATAAACATAGGCTGGAGAACTTCCCGATATGGGCACCACCGCATCCATTAAACTTTCTTCTATTTCTTCTACTTTTCCAAAAGTGGAAAATACTCTATGAACCTCATTTCTTTCTTTATCTTCAAATAAATCTTTGGAAAAACTTATAACACTCATTCCTTCGCCGATAAGTGCCGGGGTATTGGGCATAGCACGGACAACTCTTATATCTTCTTTTAATTGTGATTTTATGTAGTCTATGGTTATTCCCGGTGCTATACTTATTACTACATGATTACTTGTAAGGATCCCTTTGACTTCCTTAAGCACAGAAGAATAATACTGGGGTTTAATAGCTAATACAATGTATTTTGTTTTTTCTATCAATTCCTTATTGTTGGTAACGGATTCAATATGTAAGTTCTCCTTTACCAATTGAATCCTTTTGGTGCATACATCGGTAAAAATAATGTTTTCATTGCCTTTATAATTAAGTAATCCCTTCATCATGGCATATCCCATGTTTCCGGCTCCTATAAACCCTATTTTCTTCATTTTAATCCTCCCATTTATCCGATTTTAAATATTATATCATAAAAAGTTATTTTGCATATTTAAACCAAAGAATATTTCACTATTTGAGATTATTATTTATCCTTATCATGGATAATATATTTATAAACATATTATATCTAATAATTAATTTATGGTATAATGCCATTATAAAGCTTTTCTAAATATTATTGACAAGTAAACATTAATATCATATACTACTATTATAGAGTATCGCTCTACACTACATCATTTTAAGG
>JGI24707J26582_10000650_pt1 | contig 27280 bp, 23 predicted proteins | sample BioPla1DNA1_FD_26582 | JGI IMG/M metagenome (IMG submission 26582)
TTGGTGACGCGCACGCTCCTGCATACTCTCTCTGTTCCGCAGATACCCTTTGCAGGTAGCCTTCTTTCTGAAGTTTTCTGTGTTTTAAGTTGCCACTTTTGGTAACTTTCATTGACCCTCACCTCCTCTGGTTCAGCCCTTCCTTCAGTGTCTAAAACACTTTCGTACTATGGCTTCTGCTGACTTCTCACGGCAAATCTTGTTTCAACCGGGCTTCATACTCTGTTTCCACCCGTCCGTGAGACCTCCCACGGTAAGACACGTAACCTTCATCCCATATACCCGCCATATTTACACCCTCGTGTCCGTGCAGTTTATTGGATTTTGTCTTGTCATGCAGACTTATCCCACTTTGGATGCCTAATATGGTTCGTGTTCCTCGGGCCGGGACTTTGCTCATCACGCTTCCTTCAGATTCCACCTCACGATGGACACCCTTGCGCTTGGCTAACGGTTGGCAACTGCCAGCCCCCGTAGCGGACTTTCACCGCCAAGTTACGCGCCATGCGTGGCGCACANGAAAAACCGGCAGCCCAACGCTGCCGGTTTTCTTATCTCCCTTTATACTTACGCTTCCTTCTGCCAGCGCAGAACTGGCTGCCTGGCCGCCCTTGATTCATCCAGCCTGGTTACGGGAGTTTTTGAGGGAGCGTTTAAGACCAGCTCCGGATTCTCCTCCGCCTCCCGGGCGATTGTAAGCATCACCTCGATGAATTCATCGAGGGTTGCCTTGGATTCGGTCTCGGTGGGTTCGATCATTATCGCCTCATCCACATTGAGTGGGAAGTAAACGGTAGGCGCATGGTAGCCGTAATCCAAAAGCCTCTTGGCAATGTCCAGCGTCTTCACGCCCATCTCTTTCTGCCGCACGCCGGAAAGGACAAACTCGTGCATGCAGATGCGATCGTACGGGAGTTCGTACGCCTCCTGCAGGCGCCGCATCATGTAGTTGGCATGCAGCACCGCCGTTTCGCTCACTTCCCGCAGACCACTGGGACCGTGGGAGCGGATGTAAGCGTATGCCCTGAGGCAGACCAGGAAGTGCCCATAGAAGGACTTCATCCTGCCGATTGTGTGCTCGGGCTTGTGGAAGTAGTAGCGGTCTCCGTCCTTGCGCACAACGGGCTCGGGCAAGAAGGGCGCCAATTCCTTGGAGACCACAATGGGCCCAGCACCCGGACCGCCCCCGCCATGGGGAGTGGAAAAGGTCTTGTGCAGGTTGTAATGGACCACATCAAAGCCCATATCGCCCGGACGGACAATGCCTAAGATAGCATTGGCGTTGGCACCGTCGTAGTAAAGCAGCCCGCCCACGTCATGGACGATTTTCGCGATTTCGGTAATGTTTTCGTCAAAGAGCCCAAGTGTGTTGGGATTGGTCAGCATCAAGCCAGCCGTGTTTGGCCCAACCAGCTTTCTCAGCTCTTCCACGTTTACACCGCCCCGCTCATCGGAGGGAACCTCAACCACCTTGTAGCCAACCATGGCAGTGGTGGCAGGGTTAGTTCCGTGGGCAGAGTCTGGGACTATAATCTCATTGCGGTGGCCCTCACCCTGGTATTCATGGTAGGCCTTAATCACCATTAACCCGGTCAATTCACCATGGGCTCCCGCCGCAGGCTGCAGCGTTGTTTCCGACAGGCCAGAAATGGCTGCTAGGTACTCACCCAATTCGTACATGAGCTGCAGTGCACCCTGCACCGATTCCTCAGGTTGATAGGGGTGCAGGTTGGCAAAGCCAGGCATTGAAGCCAAATCTTCGTGAACCCGGGGGTTGTACTTCATTGTACAGGACCCCAAGGGGTAAAAGCCCACGTCGATGGCGTAGTTCAGCCTAGACAGCTGCGTATAGTGCCGTACAACGTCAAGTTCACTCACTTCTGGCAGTTCGGGCGGTTCTTCCCGGAGAAATTCCGCTGGGATTAACTCCTCAACCGCCACTTCCGGTACATCCAAGTCCGGTAGGCGGTAACCCCTCCTGCCCGGCGAGGAACGTTCAAAGATCAAAGGAACAACTTGTTTGGCGGTCATGTGATTAACCCCCTCAACAGGTTTGTAAAGCGGTCCATCTCTTCCTTGGTGCGTGCCTCCGTCACGGAGAAAAGCACCCAGTTGGGATAACCAAATCTATCTAGGGGCAGGCCTCCGAGGAAACCTTGCTCCAAAAGCTTCTCGTTGATTCCATTCCAGTCCACATCGCCCTCAATCACAAACTCCCGGAAAGAGGGAGCACTGAAGGGCGCTGAGAGCCCGTCAATCTCCAGTAATCGGTTCTTGAAATAGTGGGCCTTCTGCAGACACTGACGACCAACATCCAGAAATCCCTGTTTGCCCAGAAGGCTGAGGTAGATGGATGCGGTCAGGGCATTTAGAGCCTGATTCGTGCAGATATTAGATGTGGCCTTCTCCCGGCGGATGTGCTGTTCCCTCGCCTGCAGTGTGAGGACAAAACCCCTCCGTCCTTCCGTATCAACCGTTTGGCCCGCAATGCGGCCGGGCATACGCCTAATTAGGTTGCGGCCAGAAGTGGCAAAGAAACCAAAGCTCGGTCCACCAAAAGCCATAGCATTGCCGAGGCTCTGACCGTCTCCGACCACAATGTCTGCACCCAGTTCGCCAGGGGATTTGAGCAGGCCGAGGCTGATTGGATCAACCGCCATCACGAACAGCCCCTTAGCCTCCTTGACCAAATCCCGTACCGGTTCAATTTGCTCCAAGTTGCCGAAGAAGTTTGGCTGCTGCACAACGGCGCAGGCCACTTCCTCCCAGGGGATATCCCCCACACCACTCAAATCAAGTGTTCCCGTTGCAGTGTCAATAGGTAGGTCGATTATTTCCACAGCCTGGCTTCCCAGGTAGAGGTCAACAACCTCCCGCCACTCTGGATGGAGGGTGGCCGGTAACACTACTTTGTCCCGGCGGGTAACGGCACAGGACATTAGGGCAGCCTCGGCTAATGCCGTTGCCCCATCATACATGGAGGCGTTGGAGGCTTCCATACCTGTCAGTTCCGCAATAAGAGTTTGATACTCGAAAATGGTCTGCAGTACTCCCTGGCTGATCTCAGCTTGGTACGGAGTATAGGCGGTCAGAAACTCCCGGCCTACCAGGTGCGAAATGGCACTGGGGATGAGATGGTCGTAGGCGCCTGCGCCCATGAAGGATACCACCGAAGTGAGATCCTTGTTCTTGGCCGCGAGCTGGCGAAAATGCTCGATGAGCTCCGCTTCGCTTAGCGCGTCCGGCAGGGGCAGGTCGTCTGTTAGGACCATCTCCCGGGGTATTTCGGCGAACAGCTCTTCCACCGATTCAAGACCCAGGACGGCGAGCATCTCCTCCCTTTCTGTCTGGGTTAGAGGTATATACCGCATGTTTAAACCCCCTTCAGGAACTCCTCATACTCCTGTTTGCTCATGAGATCACCCGTCTGGGCAACACCTTCCACCTTGATTTCTGCAATCCAGCCGCGGTCAAAAGGAGACTCATTGACCAGTTCTGGGCTTTCGTCCAGTTCTTCGTTTACGCTGATTACTTCACCGCTAACCGGGGCGTACACATCAGCAACCGCCTTGACGGACTCCACAACTACGAAGCCCTCTCCCTCTTCCACGCGGTCGCCTACTTCCGGTAGGTCCACATAGACAACGTCACCCAGTTCCTCTTGGGCGTAATCGGTAATGCCAACACGCACTACATCGCCCTTAACAAGTACCCACTCATGTTCTTTGGTGAAAAGTAATTTTTCGCTCATCTTTGAACCTCCTTTTTAATTTCCCAGGAAATAATTACTTCTAACTTAGAAAGCGTCCTTTAATAATCTCGGCTTTTGCCTGCCGTTTTCTAATCTGAACCGTGATAACAGTACCCGCTTTGGCATACTCGGCCTTTACATACCCCATACCGATGGGCTGGTCCAAGGATGGGGAATGGGTACCGCTGGTTACAACGCCAATTTCCTCGTCTTCTGCGTTGAGCAGGGGGTATCCTTGGCGGGGAATACCCTTCTCCAGCATCTTAAAGGCGATTAATCTACGGCCCACGCCTTCCTCTTTCTGCTTCTGCAGCACTTCCCTGCCCACAAACTGGCCCTTATCCAGTTTCACGAAACGGCCCAAGCCAGCCTCGTAGGGTGTTGTCTCTTCCCACACGTCGTTGCCGTAGAGGGGCATTCTCATCTCCAGACGCAGAGTATCCCGGGCTCCAAGACCAATGGGCGCTACACCGTGCTTTTGCCCCTTAGCCATGAGATCATCCCAGAGCTGTTCTGCCACTGCGTTGGGGAAATACAGCTCAAAGCCATCCTCACCCGTGTAGCCGGTCCGGGAAAGGAGGAGTGGGCTGCCTTGATATTCCGTTTCGATAAAGGTGTAGTTCTTAATATCCTCAACCGAAATACCCAACGTTTCCTCCACCAAAGGCGCTGACAGGGGACCCTGCACAGCAATTAAGGCCAGGTCAGACGTGAGATCCTTCAGCTCCGTTGCGGGCTGGAGGCGTCCTTTGATCCAATCCCAATCCTTTGCGGTGTTGGCCGCGTTCACAACCAATAAAAACCCGTTCTCCGTGCGGTAGACCAAAATGTCGTCAATAATCCCGCCCTGTTCGTTAGTAAGGCAGGTATACTGAATTTCCCCCACCGCCAAGCTGCTGGGATCGTTCGTGGTCACTGAGTTCAAGGTGGCCAAGGCACCGGGGCCGGTTAGTTCAAACTCGCCCATGTGGGTTAAGTCGAACAGGCCCACTTTCGATCTGACAGTAAGGTGTTCCTCGATCAGCCCGGCATACTGCACAGGCATCTCCCACCCGGCGTAATCGACCATTCTAGCCCCTAAGGCTTTGTGTTTGTTGGTCAATGGTGTTTGCTTCACGTTCCCTCCCCTTTCCTCCGTATCCATAATCATCCTCTGCAGGCGTACTTCTCCCCGAAAAGCGTTTCTCCTTCTGTCACACATCCCACCCCAACGGTATAGGATAATAGACGAGAGTGGGCCTTTAGGGGGGAAAGACAATGGGTTTACTGAAACGGATTCTCGACCCTTTCTTAAAAGCACGCCAAAAAACAATGATCCTCATTTGGCGCAGGCGCCGCCCGCGTTAGCCAAGCTATACACATTATCCACAATCCATTGTGGATAACCTTGTGGACTATCTGTTAAAAATCCAGAAGAGAATTATCGCAATCAATCCGATTATCGCCCAGCCAACCCTGAGTATGCGTTTGGCTTCGGGCGATGTTCGCGCTTCCCGGCGGAATTTAGCCCGATCTGCTCTGTTAGCCTGTTTCAGCAGACTCACACCTTTACCAATATCGCCCGTCTTACGGTAGAGCACACCCAGATTGTGGGTTGCGGTCGGGTTGCCCGGATCGAGCACCAAAGCCTGTTCGTAGGAGCTTTTCGCCCGGTCGAACCAGCCCCGTTCCAAGTAAATGTTGCCCAAGTTGGAATGGGGTTCGGCCATGCGCGGATCAAGCCGGAGGGCCTCTTCAAAGCATTCTTCTGCCTGGCGCAGGTCTTTGCGTCTAGCGAAGAGTACCCCGAGCTTGTTCCAGGCCGGGGCGAATTCTGGCTCAAGTTCGATCAACTTGCGCAGTGTTTCCTCCGCCTTATCCAAGTCCCATTTTTCCAGGAAAAACAGGGCCTGGTCGTATAGTTCTTGTCTATCGGATGGCAAATAAATCACCGCCTTCTTTTCTTGTTCCTTTATTATACCTAAAGAGTTGACGAATAGCTAGAAATTGCCATCCCATAACTTGACAGTGCGCCACCGCCACCAAATGAGATTCAGGAAAAACCAAAGCACCGCCAAACCCAAGAGGGGATAGACGATTCGAATCAAGGCTGAAAAGCCTATGTAAGACAATGTGATAGAAAACACAATCACCCACCAAGCTGACCATCGCCAGCTCAGCCTGCCCTTTTCTGTTAGACGCCCGGTGAGGGCGAAGCTGTTGGCAAGGGCGGTTGTGTACATGGAGGCCCAGAGCACAAAACGATAGCAGCTGAGAATTACAGGCCCGCCTGCAGCAGCTATCCCTAAAACAGGTAGTTGTACGTCCAACTGATGTGGAGGCAGAGTGCTGAGGGCCAGGGTGAGAAGGAGCAGTGCCGAACCCAAAAGCAGGTTGCTTATTACGGCGAAGGCCCGACGCTGTTGAGCACGGGTGAACAGGCCCGAAACGGCTGCCAGTACGGCAACCGAGAAACCGAGGTTATACGAAGCATAAAGGAGACCCGCCTCCATTCCGCGCAAAACGCTCTCTTCCGAGAAGTGGGCCACCTTTATTTCAGAACTCTGGAGTTGCTTGGCTGCAAGGACAATCATAAAGAGGCCGATAAAGGGTCCAAGCCAGCGACTCACACCTAGAATACCCCGGCGTCCGCTGCTTAAAACAACAAGTAGAAGCACGCCCGTAAGCAGCCTGTAAGGTTCGCTCCATCCCGCTTCTGCTCCCAGCGCTGCACAGCCAGCCAACATTACTGCGTTACCCATAATTAATATGAAAGAATAGGCCCATTCAAAGGGGCCAGTGCGGTGAAAGCCAAACGCCTGGAATAGGCCGCGATAAGATGTAATCCCCCGTTCAGCGCAAAACTCCAATACCAGCCCAGATCCCACGGTCAATAGGGCCACCGTGACCAGCACACCGGCCAAACCGCCCCGGCCAAAACGGAGGAAAAAGACTGTCAGCTCTTGGCCTGAGGCAAAGCCTGCCCCAATTACTCCACCAATATANAAACCCACAACCCCCAGCAAATCCACCGTACCACCCCCGCTTGATCCTATTCCCATTTTGTCCCTTCCATTCGTGCATATAATTCTGTCAAACGGCATAAATTAAGACAAGTATCCTACAGCGGAGGTGTACTATGCCGTTACAGAGTGATGTTCTCGGGCGAATTCATTGGCAGGATCCATTGGCCGCAGCACACTTAGCCGTTGCCCTCAGTTCAGTTTCCCTCTCCAGTGAAATAGATGTGGTCTGTGTGGGCACCGATCGTTCCACGGGTGACGCCCTCGGCCCCCTGGTAGGTTCGAATCTGCTCAGCAGACAGGAGGAGGGACTCATTCCCGCGCATNTGAGAATCCACGGGAATATCCACGAACCGGTACATGCCCTTAACCTCCAGGAAACGTGCCAAAAAATCCACGAGTTCGGTCGCCCCAGTACAGTGTTGGCTATAGACGCCTGTCTGGGCCGAGCCAGGAATATAGGCTATATCACTCTCAAACAGGGTCCCTTGGAGCCGGGCAGCGGCGTAAATAAAAAACTTCCTGCTGTGGGAGATTACCATCTCATTGGGGTTGTAAATGTAGCAGGTTATATGGAACACGTTGTTCTCCAAAACACCCGGCTCAGCTTGGTGATACGGATGGCCGATGTAATAACGGAGGCTTTAACCCTCTGCCTCGGCGTTAAGCAAGTTCGGACGGAAGTGGCCCTGGCGAGTAACTAGCAGGGNAATGTTCCACGTGGAACATTTCCTTTAAACCGNTTTCTCCAGGCTCCGTGTCCTCAGTGCTTCCACCGTGTCGCTCGCCCGAATTTACACAAGCCATTACCAATGGTGTTCAAAACGATCCCCCACTTAGCTTTACAACTATACACAACCACAGCTCAAGCTGCCTTGGCGAGCGAACGCCAACAATGTTCCACGTGGAACATTTCTGTTTCTTCCATAAGCCGTCATTTGTAGATGGAGCCCATAGTCGGGTCAAAGTCATCCGCAATACAGCCCCCTCAGTCTAGTGGCATTCATGCGGAACGGACTGTCAGGCCCCCGGTTTAGTGTCAGACTGGCAGATGTCAACAGAACGCTGGGAAGACATCAAAAAAGGGTATGTTCCACGTGGAACATACCCTTTTGCCATTACCTTTGAAACTATAAACTGCGCAGCATATCCAATAAACGCTCGAGTTCTTCGTCGGAATAGTAAGAGATACTGATTTTCCCTGTGCCCTTTCTATATGACAACGACACCTTTGTGCCCAAATGACGCTGTAGGTCATCCTCCAAAGCAGCAATTTCGGGATCCTTTTTCCTCGATGTTCCACGTGGAACATTTTTCCCTTTCTCCACTAACTGCTCCAGTTGCCGCACACTTAACCCTTCCTTGACCACTCGCCTGGCCAACTCTAAGCGAAGTTTGGACTGTCCTACACCGAGCAGTACCTTGGCATGCCCAACCGAAAGTTCGCCCGTTTCCACCAGACGCCGTTCCTCATCGCCTAAGTTTAAGAGTCGCAGTGCATTGGCCACACTTGGCCTGCTCTTACCTACAGCTTCCGCGACCTCATTCTGCGTCAAACCGAACTTGTCCATTAAGATGCGGAACCCCTCTGCCTCCTCAATAGGATTCAGGTTTTCCCGCTGCAGGTTTTCAATTAATCCCACCTGCATCATTTCCAAGTCGTCGTAGTCCCGAACTATGGCAGGTATTTCCTCCAACCCAGCTAGTTGGGCGGCCCGCACCCGGCGTTCACCAGCTGCCAATTCATACACGGTACCTTTCCTACGCACAATAACCGGTTCTAACAGCCCAAATTCCTTAATTGATTGGGCCAATTCCTCTAAGCGCGCTTGGTCAAAATGCTGACGGGGCTGATATGGGTTAGGTTCTATCTTGTCCAGGGCAATGTCCTGAATATCCAAACCGAACTTCTCATCCGCCTGTGGGATTAGGGCCCGCAGCCCCTTTCCCAATCTCTGTGTACTCATGAGTTTAAGACCTCCCGGGCTAGGCTTTGGTAAGCCTGTGCTCCCTTTGATTTAGGGTCATATATGGCTATGGGTTCCCCGAAACTGGGTGCCTCACCAAGGCGGACGTTGCGGGGAATAACAGAGTCGTAAACGCGAACCGTGTTTTGGAAATAGGTACGCACATCGTCAATCACCTGCTGGCTGAGGTTTGTGCGCACATCATACATGGTCATGAGTACGCCCTCCCATTCCAAGTCAGGGTTCAAATGCTCCTGCACCATGGCGATGGTGCTCACCAACTGGCTCAATCCCTCTAAGGCGTAGTATTCACACTGGATAGGCACTAACACCGAATTTGCAGCAGTCAACCCGTTGATCGTGAGAAGGCCTAAGGACGGAGGAGCGTCTAAAATGATGTAATCGTAGCGGTCTTGAACCGGTTCCAAGGCCTTTTTCAGCCTGAACTCACGGGAAATAATGGAAACTAGCTCAATTTCGGCTCCGGCTAGATCAATGGTTGCCGGCGCCACGTGAAAATTTTCAACCTCTGTCTCTTCAATAATGGTTTCGATCTTTTCCCCTTCAATCATGACCGCATACATACAGCGCTGCACCAAACCCTTATCAATACCGACCCCGCTGGAGGCGTTTCCCTGGGGATCGATATCAACAAGCAGCACACGCTGGCCTTCGATGGCCAGGTAGGCACCGAGGTTTACCGCTGTGGTGCTCTTTCCTACACCGCCCTTTTGATTGACTACGGCAATTGTCCTAGCCATTATTCTCACCACCCACTGGTTTCTCTACTGTTACGATGATCTGGTATTCCTTCTCGTCCTCTTCTTCTTCTAACGATACGTTCAAACCGCTTTCTTTCAGTGTTCCGATCAATTGACGGATGCTGTTCGTAAACAAGCGAAGATCCTTTATAATCAACTTCCGGCTGCCTTGGCTGCCTACCCTTTCCTGCTTGTCCCGCAGGATTTGGTCCACAAGCCGTTCCGTTTCTTTGACACTAAGCTTGTCTGCAGCCACTCTCTTGGCAACACGCAGCTGATCTGCTTCTGTTTCCAGGCGGAGAAGTGCCCGACCATGCCGTTCACTCAACATTTCCCGGGAAATAATCTCCCTCACGGAAACGGGCAATTTGAGCAGGCGCAGTTTGTTCGCCACATTGGCTTGGCTGATCCCCAACCGCTCTGCCAGCTGCTCTTGGGTCATGTCAAACTCCCGCAGCAGCCGCTCATAGCCCTCAGCAACCTCTAAAACATGTAGGTCTTCCCGCTGTAGATTCTCAATTAGGGCGTATTCAGCCGCTTCCTTATCCTTCACTTCCCGCACAACGGCGGGAATTACTTCCCAGCCCAGCAGCTTACAAGCCCGCAGTCTGCGCTCCCCGACAATAACCTCGTAGCCTATTGTAGAAGGCCGCACCAAAATGGGCTGAAGCAGGCCATGCAATTTGATGGAGGCAGCCAATTCCTCCAGGGCCCCATCATCAAACTCTGTCCTGGGTTGAAATTTGCCTGGCGTAACGAGCTCTATCGGTATTGCCTGAACTTCCTGTCTCCATTTATCCTGGCCAGTCTCTCCAGACCCACTGCTTCGCTTTCTGTTCATAAGAAGATCAGTCAATCTCACGGGACTCACCTCTTCGCTTGTTGTGTAATCTATTCTCGTTCCAAAAGGGAGTTCCTTCCTGCAAGCTCCATATCAAAAAAGACGCCCCCTTCTGGGAGCGTCCAATTTCCTAAATAAGCGGCCGTTTCTGCACAATACCCGCCCGGCGCGGATACCGTTCCGCAAGCGGGCCAGTCTTCTTAAAAAGGAGGAGACTGCGGGAACCCATCTGCTGCGGAAGATCCAAACAAGCCACCTTTTCCAGCCCAAGATTCAATTCCCTTTGAGCCTTTTCNCTTCTAGCCAATTCCTCGGCCNCCTCACTGCCTTTGTAAGCAGCAACGATGCCACCCACTGCAACCAATGGAGCACACAATTCCAGCAGAACTGGTAGTTCTGCCACCGCCCGGCTCACAACTAGATGATAGGCCTCGCGGTGTTCGGGTTCCTGGCCGGCATCTTCAGCCCGAGCGTGCAGAGTGCTTACATTGGTCAGTCCCAACTCTTCAGCCGTTTCGGCAATGAAGTTAAGCCTCTTCCGCGTTGAATCCAGGAGCACCCACNGCCAGTTGGGTTTTACTATTGCCAAAGGTACACCAGGAAACCCTGCTCCTGTACCCAAATCGAGGCAGTGGAGTTCTTCCGGCAATTCAGCCAACACATCTGAACGGAGAATGGTTAGGCTGTCTAGGAAATTTTTGATTGCCATTTCCGCCGGCTCCACTAAACGCGTTAGATTCAGTGACTCATTTGTCACAGCGANTGCCTCAGCGTACTGGACCATCAGCTCCAATGAATCCGCTGACACTGTGAGACCTTGGACAGACAGACCTTGTTTTAGAGTTTCTAAGAATAAGGATCGATCAAATCTCATGTCGCATTACTCCGCTGCATCTGTTCTAGGTAAACCAATAACACACTAATATCGGCTGGAGTTACTCCGGAAATACGGGATGCCTGGCCTACCGATGCAGGCTTCACTTCACTCAGCTTGGCCACTGCTTCCCGGGACAAGCCCCTTACCTGTTGATAGTCAAAATCAGGTGGCAGATACTTCTTTTCCATCCGTTCAAAGCGTTCAATGGCCGCTTCCTGTCTGCGCAGGTAACCTTCATATTTCACGTTGATTTCAACCTGTTCCGCCACAGTCCTCGGCAGCTCGGGCAGCTCAGTAAAATGAGCCAAGTCCTCATATTTCAGCTCTGGGCGGCGCAGCAGATCGGCCAGGGTCACTCCATGCTTAAGGGGAGCGGTTCCCAACGCAGCCAGTTTTTCGTTCACTTCCGGTGTGCCTCCCAACACGGTACTGTTCAACCTCTCAATTTCGGCCTTGATCCTGGCCTGCTTTTTTTCAAAGGCCTGATAGCGCCCTTCACTGATCAAACCAAGTTTGTAGCCTAGGGGTGTAAAGCGCTCGTCGGCGTTATCCATACGTAACGTTAAGCGGTACTCCGAACGGGAGGTCATCATGCGATATGGTTCTGTTACACCTTTAGTTACCAAGTCGTCAATAAGAACACCGATATAACCCTGGGAGCGGGGAATGATCACGGGATCTTCACCGGCCAAGTAGAGATGGGCGTTAATGCCTGCCACAATCCCCTGGGCCGCAGCTTCTTCATAGCCTGAGGTGCCGTTGATCTGGCCCGCACAGAAAAGGCCACCAATCTCCTTCGACTCCAAGGATGCCTTGAGGGAAAGGGGATCGATGCAGTCGTATTCAATGGCATAGGCCGGCCGCATAATCTCCACATTCTCAAAACCGGGGATAGTCTTCAGCATTTCTTCCTGGATCTCCAAGGGAAGGGAGGTGGAGCAACCGCTTAGGTAACCTTCCTTGGTCTCCCAACCCTCCGGTTCCACGAACACCTGATGGCTTTCCTTATTGGGAAACTCCACAATCTTGCTTTCTATGGATGGGCAGTACCTAGGTCCGGGACCTGTGATCTGACCGCTATACATGGAGGTTCTATGTAGATTTTCCCGAATGATCCGGTGTGTTTCGGGGGTGGTATAGGTCACCCAGCAGGGAACCTGTTCTATCTCTATCGCTTCCGTTTCAAAGGAGAATCCGGGGATATTGTTTTCTCCCGGCAGCTTCTCCAATTTATCATAATCCAGCGAACGCAAATTAACACGGGGTGGTGTTCCCGTCTTAAAACGGGCAACAGGTAAAAGCTCAGCCAGATTCTCTGCCAAAGCTACCGCCGTATGCTGGCCTTGGGGTCCAGATTCGTACTGCAGCTCACCAATGTGGATCACAGAGCGCAGGTAGGTACCGGTTGCCAAGATCACAACTGGGGCTTCCACCCGGAAGACGCCTTGAATAAGNACGCCCTTTACCGCACCATTTTCAACTAGGAGTCCTGTAACGAGTCCTTCCTTTAAATACAGGCCAGGGGTAGTCTCCAGCACATACTTCATCCGCCGCTGATACAGCTTCCGATCCAGCTGCACCCTCAGGCTCTGCACCGCAGGACCCCTGCGGGTGTTCAGCATGCGCATTTGCATAAGTGTTGCATCACAATTCCTACCCATTTCACCGCCCAGGGCGTCCACTTCCCGTACCAGGGTGGCCTTACCCGAACCGCCAATGCTGGGGTTACAGGGCAAAAGGGCAACATTATCTAAATTTAGAGTGAAGAGCGCAACCCGCCGGCCCAGCCTAGCTGCGGCTAGGGCAGCTTCTGCACCTGCGTGACCTGCACCGACCACTATAATATCGTATCGTTCCCGCATCGCTCTCCTCCTTCCTCTGCCTATTTGCCAATGCAAAATTGGGCAAAAATGCGATCAAGTACGTTCTCCCGTACTGTCTCGCCCGTAATTTCACCTAAGAACTCAAGCGCGGCATATAAATCCACCGCTATCAAATCTAAGGGCAGGCCCTGACGCACCGTTTCAAGCGCCTGTCTAAGTGATGCTTGCGCATTCTGTACTGCCTGCTTATGCCGTGCCCGGGTTAACATGGCTCTGGAACCGACCGCACTCACGGTTCGCCCGCTGCCGATGCAGGCCAGTATAGCTTCTGCTAGCTCATCTACGACCTGGCGGTCTTCAGTCACCAAGGATGTCTCCAATACTGGGCTTTCGCTTAATTCTCCCAACTCAGCCGCATCCCAGACGGGAGGAAGATCGGCCTTGTTGATCAGAATCAACCGGCGTCTGCCCTCCGTCCTCTGCAGGAGAGCCAGATCGTCTTCACTCAAAGGTACGCTGCGGTCCAAGACATGCAGCACCAGATCGGCTTGGTCTAAAAGTTCCAGGCTCCGCTCCACCCCGAGCCTTTCTACAACATCACCCGTCTCACGAATGCCTGCCGTATCCACCAGACGGAGGGGGATACCCCTCAGGTTAATAGTCTCTTCGATTGCATCCCTGGTGGTGCCGGGGATGTCCGTAACCAGTGCCCTGTTTTCATCCAGCAGTTTATTCAATAAGGTAGATTTACCAACATTAGGCCTACCGGTTATCACTGTTCTTAGGCCTTCCCGCAGCATTTTACCCTCATCTGCGGTAGCCAGGAGCTCGTCCAGCTCCTCTAGGGACTGGACTATCACATCGTCAATTTCGTCAGGCAGAATTTCAGGTAGATCATCTTCGGGAAAATCAATGCTTGCTTCCACGCGGACAACTATATCGAACAAATGTTCGCTAAGGCTGACGATACGCCTGCTTAAACTTCCCTCCAATTGGTCCACGGCCACCTCTAAGCCCAACCGTGTTTGGGATTGGATAATATCCATAACCGCTTCCGCCTGGCTCAGGTCCAAGCGTCCATTCAGGAAGGCCCGTTTTGTGAATTCGCCCGGTTCAGCCAAGCGTGCTCCTAATCTGAGGGCCAGATCTAAGATCTCCCTAATTACGACCACACCGCCGTGGCATTGGATTTCAACCACGTCTTCGCCCGTATAAGAGTGAGGTGCGAGCATTACCAAGGCCAAAGCTTCATCGAGCTGACGATTAGTCTCAGGCTCCAGCACCCTGCCGTAGCGAACCTTGTACGTGCCTAGCTCGGCCAGTGTGTCGCCCCGTTTGGCAGCGAACATTTGATCGCCAATACTGACCGCTTCCGGACCGCTTATGCGAACAATACCGATGCCACCTTCACCTAGGGGTGTAGCTATTGCGGCAATTGTATCATTGATCACTGCCATCACCTCAACCTATATTTTATCACAAAATAAAAAAGGGCGTGCCAGAAGACACACCCAAAAACTTCATTCTGCGCCTATTTCGGCATTACTACCACACGGCGGTGGGGATCTTCTCCTTCACTCACCGTTTCCACATCGGCGAAATCCTTCACCGCTTGGTGGACGATCCTCCGCTCGGCAGCATTCATGGGCTCGAGGGGTATCCTGCGCCCGGTCAGACTAGCCTTTTCAGCCGATTTACGGGCAAGGTACCGAATTGTTTCAATGCGCTTAGCCCGATATTCTCCCACATCCAACAGGATGCGCACCCATTTACCGCCCTGGCGGTTAACAGCCAGGCCGATCAAATACTGCAGGCTGTCCAGGGTTTCTCCCCGGCGGCCGATTAAAAGACCTAGATTTTCGCCTGTCACGTCTAACTTAATGCACTCATCTTCAACCACGCCTGTTACTTCAGACGAGAACCCCATTGATTCCAGGAGTTCCTTCGTAAACTTTAGGGCGGCCTCGAGTTTGACTTCTTCGACTGGAAGCTTCTTAGTTACCAGCACACGGGCCTGTTTGCTTCCAAGCAGTCCCAAAAATCCCTTGCTGCCTTCGTCCAAAACGGTTACTTCAACCTCGTCCTGTTCTGCCTGTAGTTTCTCAAGTGCTTCGGCTACAGCCTCTTCAACAGTCCGGGCAGCCACTTCTATAGATTTCATTCTCCGGCCTCCTTATTGAACCGGGTACATCTTATTAATGTACCACTGCTGCACTATGGAAAAGACGTTACTAGTAATCCAGTATAAGACCAATCCGGAGGGAAGGCTGATGCTGAAAAAGCCAATCATCAGCGGCATGGCAATCATCATTGTACTCTGTTGANTGTCTGTAATTGTCATACGCGACTGCAGATAAGTGGTAGCGGCAGCCAGCAGAGGTAGGATATAAAATTTGTCTGGTTCATTCAGTACCCAGAAGTTTAAAAAGTTAACGGCTTCACCAAAATCGGTGTCACGTAGCACCCGGAAGAACGCCCACAATATGGGGAGTTGAATTAGGAGGGGTAGGCACCCGCCCAGGGGATTGATCTTGTGCTCCTGGTACAGCTCCATCATCTTCTGGTTTAGTTTATCCTTATCGTCCTGGTACTTAGCCTTGATAGCGTCNATTTCGGGCTGGATCCGCTTCATAGCGATCATGCTCTTGGTCTGGCTTAAGGTTAAAGGATAAAGAAGAAGCCTGACCAGAATGGTAGCCAAGATGATGCTGAACCCATAACTATTGGTAAATTGGAACAGGGTATCCAAAACCCAGCGAAGCCCGGTGGTGATCAAATTCATTATGCCCAATGCTTTGTCCTCCAATCAACTGACTCGGGAACGGGATCAAAACCTCCCGGGTGCCAAGGATGGCACCTGCCTATTCTTAATACTGCCCACCACAGACCTTTCCACCCATGCCGTGTTATCGCTTCTACTGCATAGGAAGAACAAGTGGGGTAAAAACGACACCTAGAGGGAAGAAGGGGAGATACGTACCTTTGGTAGCATCTGATCAAAAAAAGCACGCCTTTAAGCATTATCCTCACCTTCACACCTGTTAGTTCTGGTCAAAAAGCCAGATCCCTCCATTACCCGATAAACATCTTCCCGTAATTGGGAAAATTCGGCCTGGGGAGCATTACGCTTAGCTCCTACCACAAAGGCATAGCCCGGGACAACTGTCGGAGCCAGTTCGGTGAAAATCGCCCGCAAGCGCCTCTTGATCTTATTACGAACAACCGCTTTGCCAACTTTTTTGCTTACCGCAAAACCTACCCGACTGACTTGCGCGTCAATGGGTAGGGCGGAGATCACTACATAGCGGCCGAAGTTCGGTTTGCCCTGGCGGTAGACTTGGCTGAACTGCTGCGGGCTCTTTAAGCGTTCCAAATAAAAACCCCCCGAATGCGGTCCGTCTAATAAATAAGAAAAACCCGCAAGCGGGCTCGAAATCACACTTAAGCGGACAGCCTTGCGCGCCCTTTCCGTCTCCGACGGGCAATCACCTGGCGCCCCGAGGCCGTTCTCATTCTGGCCCTAAATCCATGTAGACGTTTTCTCTTGCGTCTCTTCGGCTGATAGGTTCTCTTCACGCGAAACCCTCCTCTCAGTCAAGAAGCACATCCACAAGTGATTATACCGTATTATTTAAAACACTGTCAATAGCAAATGGCAGGAACAGGTTTTCCACAATTTCCGCAGGTTCCATCCACAATGCTGTGGATATCTGAATAAAACACACGTTCCCGTCAGCAAATCGCCCATGCATCAAACCTTTTTTATCCACAGCCTTGGGATAACTTGGGGATAGTTGGGTTTTTTTGNCCCTGTGGATAACTGATTTTCAGCCGTTTTGCCTGCCTGTGTGAATTGTTTACAGAATTATTTCTCCTTTGCGTAAACCTATACCCAAGGGAGTGTGGATAATTTTGGGGGAAAAAATATCTTTTTCCCTTAAACAGCAGGTTAACGCCGTTTGTCGAAGGCTGTGGATAACTTGTTCTTTTTGTGGATAACTCCCGTATCCTTATTGGTAATTTGGTTAGGGGGAGATCGATTTTGTGAATAATTTGTGGGCTCCGCCAAGCGCAGAATATCAACAAGCAGGGATTTCAAAGCAAAATCACGAAATAGTCGCTCAGCGTCTTGTTGGGAGGGTAGTAGTCGATGGAACAACAAAATCAGTTAAATTTGGTTTGGCAGGAAGTGTTAGCAATTATGGCTTCCGAGCTTGCCACGCCATCCTTTGATGCCTGGCTAAAGGACAGCCGGCCTGTTGAACTTGAGGGAAATACCCTCTATGTGGAATTTCCCAACGAGTTCACTAAAGACTGGGTAGAAGCACGTTATACCAATCCGCTGCATAAGACACTACGCCAAGTGGTGAACAGGGATTGGGATATCCGCTTCGTGATCCCCCGGGGTGTTAAGCCTTTGGCAACTACACCAAGTACACCGGAACCTCAGCATTTCCGTAATGCTGCTGCCAATGGTGCAGGTAATAATATGGAAGAAACTCAAAGGGAAGTTGCACCGGCCGCTTCCATCTTAAATGAGCGCTACACCTTTGATTCTTTTGTTGTGGGTAATTCCAACCGCTTCGCCCATGCCGCATCCCTTGCGGTGGCGGAAGCTCCGGCCAGAGCCTATAACCCCCTCTTTCTCTACGGCGGGGTGGGGTTGGGTAAGACCCACTTGATGCACGCTATCGGTCATCATGCTTTAGCGCTCAACCCCAATCTTTCCGTTTATTATGTCACATCAGAGACATTCACCAACGATCTGATTACCGCCATCGGTAAAAAATCCATGGTTGAATTTCGCAATAAGTACCGCAATGTGGACATTCTCCTCGTGGACGACATTCAATTCGTAGCAGGTAAGGAGTCTACACAAGAAGAGTTCTTCCATACCTTTAACGCTCTCTATGAGGCGAACCGCCAGCTCATTATTTCATCGGATCGGCCTCCGAAAGACATACCAACCCTGGAAGAGCGGCTGCGCAGTAGGTTTGAGTGGGGCTTAATTACAGATATTCAACCACCTGATCTTGAGACGAGGATTGCTATCCTCAGAAAGAAGGCCGCCCAGGAAAGTCTCTACGTCGAGGATGAAGTTCTACATTATATAGCTACACATATCCAGTCCAACATAAGGGAACTGGAAGGTGCATTGGTGCGGGTCAATGCCTATGCTGCCCTGCACGATTCGCCCATCAACCTCAGCTTGGTCACAAGGGCGCTGCAGGATATTATCAAGGCACCTGCGGCCAGGCCCGTTACCGTTGAGGTTATTCAGGAAGAAGTGGCCAAGTATTTTGGCATTAAGACCAGTGAAATGAAGTCGAAACGGCGCACGCGGAACATCACTTTCCCCAGGCAGATCGCCATGTATTTGTCGCGGGAGTTGACAGACAACTCTCTCTCCCAGATCGGTGCTGCCTTTGGAGGACGCGATCATACAACCGTGATTCATGCCTACGAAAAGATCGACAGCGAAATGAAACTCGATCCAATGCTGAAAAATACGATTGAAGAGGTGATCGAGCGTATTCACCGTTCTTGAGAGTAAGTTGTGGATATCTCTGGGATAACGATTTTCCCCATTTTCCCTTTGTGAAGGTTGGGGATAAAATTGGACAACAATTCCCACGTTGTTCTTTTCCCTTATCCCCATAACCAAAGCGTTTACCGAGTTATCCACATCTACACACCACCTACTACTGTTATTACTAAAAAGATCTATCTTAAAGGTCCGGGAGTCCAAAAAACGAGTATTCCACAGGAGGTATATTTATGCATTTTCAAATTCCAGGCTCAGAACTGCTAGCAGCGGTCAATCTAGTGGAGAGGGCAGTAGCTTCAAACGATACCCTACCTGCCTTAACAGGTATTCACTGTGCAGCCGAAAACGGCAAGCTCACCCTAACTGCCAATAATCTCCAGATAGCCATCAAAACGTCTGCACCATGTACCGTATTTGAACCGGGCGAGCAGATCGTCAGTGGACGTCTCTTTGCCGAGTTGGTGCGTAAATTACCTAATGACAATGTTATTGTGGAATATAAGAACAATCAGATGGCCATCAGCGCTGGTACGATGGAATTTCTCTTGAACACAATCCCTGCTGATGAGTTTCCTGAATTCGCCCAGTGTGGCGAAAAGGTGTTGTCCCTAACCGATTACGAGCTTGATCGACTAATTAGAAACAGCAGCTTTGCTGCCTCCAACGATGAGCATCAGCCCATTTTCTCCGGTGTTCTTTTAGAAGTGGTAGATAAGGACAGTTTCAATTTCATTGCAACCGATTCTAACCGCTTGGCCTATGTGGAAGGAGAAAGCGGGGTGGCGCTGGTAGAGAACCGCGAGTTCATCATTCCCAAAGCTAACCTAGCTGAACTCAATCGCTGTCTGCCCATGACTGAAGAAGTGGTGGACGTCTTTTACGGAGATAATCAGCTGGCCTTTAATTTCGCTGGTACCGTTTTCGTCACCAGACTAATTGACGGTAAATTCCCCAACTACCGGGCTGTCATGTATCAAGAGCAGGAGACCTCTTTCGTGGTGAACCGCAAGCACTTTATTGACGCGCTAGAACGGGCAACCCTATTCAGCCGGGCAGAAAGGGTGCCGGTTATTATCGAAGTGACTGATGGAGTGCTTCAGATTGGCACAACTTCACGTCTTGGCCGAGCCCAAGAACAGTACAACGTGGAACAAGAAGGAAAAAATGAACGGGCAGCCTATTCGCCCAAATTTATCTTGGATATGCTAAAAACGATGGCAGGGGAATTAGTGGAGTTTAAATTCGAGGGTTCGCGCCAAGCCTTAATCAAACCTAAGGACAGCGACGGCCACCTCTACATCCTCATGCCCATTCGGATTTAAGGGGCGGGACAATGGAGGAAATAAAAATTAGGACAGAGAGCATTCAACTTGACCAACTGCTCAAATGGGCGGGGGCAGCAGCTACCGGAGGGGAAGCGAAGTATCTGATTCAAAACGGGCAGGTTTCGGTGAATGGAAATGTGGAACTGCGTCGGAGCACCCGCGTCCAACCTGGTGATGTGGTTGAAATAGCCGGGCAGGGGAAATTCGTGGTTGGTCGTGAAGCTTAATGCACATTCAACGGCTTAACCTGCTCAATTTTAGAAATTACAGCAGCCAGACAGTTGATCTATCGCCGGGCCTGAATATCTTCGTAGGGGATAACGCTCAGGGCAAGACCAATCTCTTAGAGGCTATCTACGTCTTGTCCTTAAGCAAATCTTATCGTACGAGCCGAGAGACCGAGCTCATAAAACACGGCGAACTCCAGACTGCCATCCAGGCAAAGGTGCGGAAGATGGCTGTTCTCGATTTGGAGGCAGTGATCAGCCAAAACGGTCCAAAAAAGCTTTTGGTCAATGCTAAGCAGACCAGCGCCAGTTCCTTTATGGGCCAGCTAAATGTTGTCCTATTTACACCAGATAGCTTGCAGTTGGTGAAGGGGTCGCCCAGCGATCGGCGCCGCTTTTTGGACATTCAAATCTGTCAGATTGATTCTGTGTACCGCAGTACCCTGCTGAAGTACCAGAGGGTGCTGCGTCAGCGCAACAGCCTCTTGAAAGACGCCTACCATAATCGCTCACTCCTTAACCAGCTGCCCGCTTGGGACAGTCAGCTGTTGAATTTAGGTACCCGGGTTATTCTGCGTCGGGCCCAAGTATTGGCCGATCTGCAGAGGTATGCTCAAGAAGCCCACGGCGAGATCAGTCAAAGGCGCGAGACTTTAGAAATAGTCTACGAGCCCTTTTTCGGCCGCCTGGAGCCAGGTTGGTCCGGTGAAACAATTAGGGAAGCCTTTATCGGCGAACTGCAGGAAAAACGCCGAGAAGAGCTACAGCGAGGTTATTCACTCGTCGGGCCCCAGCGGGATGATGTTGTTTTCCTGATCAATGGACAAGAACTCAAACTCTACGGCAGCCAGGGTCAGCAGAGGACTGCGGTATTGGCCTATGTTTTGGCCGAGCTGCAGCTGATGCACGCGGAGACGGGCGAACTTCCGGTTGTGCTTTTGGATGATGTCCTTTCCGAACTAGACCAATCCCGCCGTTCTTTTCTGTTGTCCATACTTAACAACAAAGCCCAGACCATTGTTACCACAACTAACCTGGGCTATTTCCCAACTGACCTGCTTGCAGAGATTACTACCTTTGAGATTAAAGCGGGTACAATAGTGTAGGGGGGAAGGGGATGTTTCTCCATCTCGGACAAGATGTAATGGTACCCCTGGAGGATGTGGTGAGCATCGTGAACTTGGCTGGTGTAGGGACGTCAGACAACGAGTTACTGGTTAAAACTGCCACAGAACAAGGATTTGTGATACAATTAAGTGAGGACCCAATTTCTTGCATTGTTACAACTTCCCGTATTTATCTTTCTCCCATATCTGTCCAAACACTGCAGAAAAGGGCCTTACGAAGGTATTAGTTTGAATCTAGATTGAATCTATTCGTTAGGTAAGGAGAGTCGGTAGATCTTGGAAAACAGACAACAGTCAACTCCAGCCTATACCGCTGATCAGATCCAGGTCTTAGAGGGATTGGAAGCGGTTCGCCTCAGGCCGGGTATGTATATCGGCAACACCGATGTGAGCGGTCTACATCACCTTTTCATCGAGGTGGTAGACAACTCCATCGACGAGGCTATGGCCGGGTATTGTGATACAATTCACGTTACAGTCCACGAAGACGGCTCCCTGTCCGTTGAAGATAACGGCAGCGGAATTCCAGTTGAGGTGCACTCCAAGACCAAAGTTTCTACCTTGGAAACGGTCTTAACCGTGCTCCATTCCGGTGCCAAATTCGGCCAAGAGGGCGCCCACTATAAAGTGTCGGGCGGTCTCCACGGCGTGGGTGTTGCGGTTGTGAACGCCCTATCTGAATGGTTACAGGCAGATGTGTGGTACAACGGGCGCCACTATTCCCAGCGCTATGAGCGCGGCAAGGCAGTGCAGACACTGCAGGATCATGGCCCAACTAAGAAGCGGGGTACAATGATCCGCTTTAAGCCCGATGCGGACGTCTTTGACACTGTGGAATTCAAATCTGAAGTGATCGTCTACCGCCTGCGCGAGCTAGCCTTTTTGAATAAGGGTATTACCATCACCTTTGCTGATCTGCGCAGTGGCAGAGAGCACAGGTTTTTGTACAACGGTGGCATCGTATCCTATGTCAACTATTTGAACCGCAATAAAACGGTTATCAATAAAGATCCCATCTACTTCAGCGCGGCCAGGGACGGCATTGAAGTTGAAGTAGCTATTCAATACAACGATTCCTATTCGGAAACAACACTCAGTTTTGCTAATAACATCCATACCCATGAAGGGGGCACCCATCTGTCCGGTTTCCGCAGCGCCTTAACTAGGACGCTCAACGACTACGGACGCCGGAAGAATATCATCAAGGAAAACGATGAGAACTTGACCGGTGATGACGTGCGGGAAGGCTGTACGTCAATTATCAGTGTGCGAATTCCCGATCCCCAGTTTGAGGGACAGACCAAAACCAAGCTTGGTAACAGCGAAGTTCGGGGTCTGGTTGAATCCATCGTTGGGGAAGAACTGGCTGCCTTTTTAGAGGAGAACCCTACTGAGGCCAAGCGGATTATGGATAAGGGTCTTCAGGCTGCCAGAGCAAGGCAGGCGGCCCGTAAGGCAAGGGAACTAACCAGGCGGAAAAACGCCCTGGAAGTGTCCTCACTGCCGGGCAAACTTGCCGACTGCAGCTTAACCGACCCGGAACTATGCGAACTGTTCATCGTGGAAGGGGACTCGGCCGGCGGTACCGCCAAGCAGAGTAGAGATAGGCGCTTCCAGGCCATTCTCCCACTTAGGGGTAAAATCCTAAACGTGGAGAAGGCACGCCTTGATCGCATTTTGAGCAACAACGAAATCAGAACCATGATTACCGCCTTTGGTACCGGGATCGGGGAAGACTTCGATATCAGCAAGCTCCGTTACCATAAGATCGTACTCATGACGGACGCAGACGTGGACGGGGCCCATATCCGTACACTGCTTTTGACCTTTTTCTACCGCTATATGCGCCCCCTGTTGGAACAGGGCCATGTCTATGTGGCCCAACCGCCTTTGTACCGCATCCGGAAGGGAAAAGACTCATTCTACGCCTATTCCGATGAGGAACTGGACGAGATTCTCGAGCGGGAAGGACGCCGGGGTATTATCATCCAGCGCTTTAAGGGTCTCGGTGAGATGAACGCGGAACAGCTGTGGGAAACAACGATGGATCCGGAACGGCGCATCCTCCAGCAGCTGAATATAGAAGATTTCATCTTAGCCGATGACATCTTCACAACGCTCATGGGTGAAAAGGTAGAGCCGCGGCGGGAGTTCATTCAGGAACACGCCAAGGAAGTAACTAACTTAGATATTTAGCCTTGAGGTTTTGAGAATAAATTGTAGGGGTGCATGTTTTTGAGTATAAACGTACGAGATGGCAAAGTAATCCCCATTCGAATAAGCGATGAAATGAAAACATCGTATCTAAACTATGCCATGAGTGTCATTGTGGAACGTGCCCTGCCAGACGTGCGGGACGGGCTAAAGCCCGTTCAGCGCCGTATTCTTTACGGTATGCTGGAACTGGGTAATAGGCCGGATCGGCCCCACAAGAAATCGGCGAGAATTGTGGGTGACGTCATGGGTAAGTACCATCCCCACGGTGACAGCGCCATTTACGACGCCATGGTGCGTATGGCCCAGCCCTTTTCCTACCGGGCCATGTTAGTGGACGGCCACGGCAACTTCGGCAGTGTTGACGGTGACCCGCCTGCTGCCATGCGTTACACTGAAGCGCGCCTTTCGCCTGTGGCCATGGAAATGCTGCGTGATATTGATCGGGACACAGTCGATTTCATTCCCAACTTTGATGAAACGTTAGAACAGCCGGCAGTACTGCCCAGTAGGTTCCCCAATCTGCTGGTGAACGGTGCAGCCGGAATTGCGGTGGGTATGGCCACAAATATTCCTCCCCATAACCTGGGTGAAGTCATTGACGCCATTATTGAGTTGATCGATAACCCCGATGCTACCATGGAAGATCTCATGTCCCATGTGAAGGGGCCTGACTTTCCCACCGGGGGGATTATCCGGGGTGTAGAGGGTATTCGAGATGCCTACGCCACCGGACGGGGAAGGGTGATTATGCGGGCTAAGTGTCAGATTGAGGCTATGGCCAATGGCAAGCACCGCATTTTAGTCACAGAGCTTCCCTATCAGGTGAACAAATCCCGTCTGATTGAAAAAATAGCCGATTTGGTACGGGAAAAACGGGTGGACGGAATCACCGATCTCAGGGATGAGTCTGATAAGACCGGTATGCGCATCGTGATTGAACTGCGGCGCGATGCCAATCCAAACGTGGTTTTGAACCGCCTGTACAAATTCAGCCAGCTCGAGGACACTTTCGGTGTGATTATGCTCGCCCTGGTTGATAACGAACCTAAGGTCTTGAGTTTGAAAGAAACGCTCAATCATTACATTGATCATCAGGTCGATGTGATTGTGCGGCGGACTCGTTTTGATTTGCGCAAGGCAGAAGAGCGAGCCCATATCTTGGAAGGCTACCGCATTGCTTTAGACCACATTGATGAGATCATTGCCCTGATCCGCTCAGCTCAAAACGATCAGGTGGCCAAAGAGGGCCTCATGTCTCGTTTTTCACTTTCGGAACGTCAGGCAGTTGCCATCTTGGATATGCAGCTGCGCCGCCTGACCGGATTGGAGCGGGACAAAGTTGAGGCGGAGTATCAGGAGCTGCTGAAGACAATCGCCAGACTGAAGGCGATCCTTGGCGACATGAACCTCGTTTACAACATTATTAAAGAAGAACTACTCGAGATCAGAGACAAATATGCCGATGAACGCCGAACTAGGATCGTGGCGCAAACGGGCGAACTGGATGTGGAAGATCTGATCGCGGAAGAGGATATTGTTGTTACCATGACCCACCAGGGTTACATCAAACGCCTGCCCGTTGACACCTACCGTGCCCAGCGCCGGGGAGGGAAGGGGATTACCGCCCTTAATACCCGGGCAGAGGATTTCGTGGAACAGCTGTTTATCGCCAGCACCCACAGCTACGTCCTCTTCTTTACCAATCAGGGCAGGGTGTACCGTCTGAGGGGTCATGAAATACCAGAGGCGGGCCGTAATGCCAGGGGCTTTGCGGTGATCAACTTGATCAACCTAGAGCCTGGCGAACGGATCCAAGCTACCATTCCCATTAAGGAATACTCTGACGATCTGTACCTAACCATGGCCACCCGCAATGGAACGATCAAGAAGACGGTCCTGAGCGAATTCGATACCAACCGCAGTGGCGGCTTGATCTGCATCACCTTAGTTGATGACGATGAATTGGTGGGCATCGAGCTCACAGACGGCAGTAAGGAACTGGTTCTAGTTACTCAGGAAGGGCAAGCCATCCGCTTCGCGGAGGATCAGATCAGGTCCATGGGGCGCTCGGCCCAAGGAGTAATTGGTATCAGGCTCGATCCAGATGATAAAGTAGTAGGTCTGGGTGTGGTGGCAGATGGTGCCGATCTTCTGGTTGTAACAGAGCGGGGCTTCGGTAAGCGTACCCCACTTGACGAGTACAGACCAGTCAACCGGGGCGGTAAGGGCGTGTTGACCCTCAGAAAAACGGAACGCACAGGTCCCATCGTAGGCATTTTGGTAGTACATGAATCCAGTGAAGCGATGCTCCTGTCTAAGGAAGGAATTGCGATCCGTATCAAAGTTGACGAGATCTCCCAGATGGGACGCAACACCCAAGGGGTAACCCTAATGCGCCTTGATGATGACGACGAGGTTGTTGCTGTGGCCAACATCGTAGGGAAAGACGACGAGGACGAATCCACCTCTGACGCAGACGAAAGCTAATTAAATCCAGCAAGAAAAGAGGCCTCGCTTTCGAGCGGGGCCTTATGCTGTTTTCCGAAGGATGGACATTCTACGAGGATTTGGCATGCCTCCGGTAGATGGGGAGTTGATGATTCATGGTTACACTTGAACGAATAACAGCAGACAACTTTGAAGAGTGTATCAGCCTAACCTTGACAGAACGGCAGCGAGATTTCATTGCATCCAACGCCTACAGTCTATGTGAAGCCTATGCTCTGACCAATCACGAGCTGTACACTCCCATGCCCTATGCCATCTATCACGGGGATAGGATGGTTGGGTTTACCATGGCCATCTACCAACCTAAGGACTACAATGATCCAGAGGATGACGAGGATGTGTATTATCTGGCCAGGATCATGATTGATCAGCAGTATCAAGGACGCGGCTACGGCAAGGCTGCACTGCAGAAAATGATCGATCTGATCAAGACCTTTCCCCATGGACCCGCAACATGTGTTGTTTTGTCCAGCAATCCGGAAAACGAACCTGCCTACTCCTTATTCAAATCCTTTGGGTTTCGTGAAATGGGAATGATGGATGCAGGTGGAGACAACTATCTCAGGTTGGACCTGTAGGGCATGTACACTCCAATTCATGCCCTTTATCGCTGCGGAGACACAAAAAAGCAAAATCCCTGTTGACATGACATATAATCCGTGCTATAGTTATGAAGCTGTCCCCTGCGGGGGGCATTTTTATCCCTCATTTCCTCATTTTCTTGTCAGAGAATGATTGACGGAGTGGGATAAACATGATAATATATCTGTGCGGTCGCAAAAAAGCAAGAAAACCCTGTATTCATGGGTGATGATCGCAAAACAAGGGTGAACNTTGAAAACTAAACAACGAGAATTTTTCGAAACAATTGTTTCGGAAGCCACAGTTTGTGCGCTCGATTCAATTCGAGAACTGAAGCTTAGCTTCAGAAGCTAGTTTCAAGCTCAACAAGAAATTGACCTAAGGCTATGCCTTAGCTAAAATTTTCATGGAGAGTTTGATCCTGGCTCAGGACGAACGCTGGCGGCGTGCTTAATACATGCAAGTCGAGCGAGGTTACTGCGACAGATCCCTTCGGGGTGAAGTTGCTTTAGCCTAGCGGCGGACGGGTGAGTAACGCGTGGGTAACCTACCCTAAAGTTCGGGATAACAGCGGGAAACCGCTGCTAATACCGGATGCCTTTACCGTGTGGCATCACAAGGTAAAGAAAGGTAACGCTTTAGGATGGGCCCGCGTCCCATTAGCTAGTTGGTGAGGTAACAGCTCACCAAGGCGACGATGGGTAGCCGGCCTGAGAGGGTGGAC
>JGI24707J26582_10000653_pt1 | contig 27149 bp, 24 predicted proteins | sample BioPla1DNA1_FD_26582 | JGI IMG/M metagenome (IMG submission 26582)
ATATATATATAATCTTTAATATTTAAAACGGCGGTATTTACCGTCGTTTTTTTGGGTATAAACATATTGAGTCGAAATGTTTTTAACCGGATGGTTGGAGGTGCCCATGCAAATTCGTGAGTATTATGAAGCTATGGAGGAAAAAAATCTATCTGAATTCGCATGCCTGAGCAAAAGAAGTAAGGGCCGGGAAAAAATTGAGAGGCAATGTGATATCCGGACCGTTTTTCAGAGAGACAGAGATAGAATTATCTATTCTAAAGCATTTAGGCGATTAAAGCATAAAACACAGGTTTTTATATCTCCCGAAGGAGACCATTATAGAACGCGTCTTACTCATACCCTGGAGGTTTCACAAATTGCCAGGACTATAGCCAGAGGCCTGAGGCTTAACGAGGACTTAACCGAGGCCATTGCCCTTGGACATGATTTAGGACACACTCCCTTTGGACATGCAGGGGAAAGGATCTTGAACCAGGTATGCACCCTCGGATTTAAACATAATGAGCAAAGCGTCAGAGTGGTTGATGTATTGGAAAAGGACAGAAAGGGCTTGAATCTGACATGGGAGGTCAGAGACGGAATCTGTTGTCACACAGGGAACGATATGCCATCAACTTATGAAGGCTGTGTTGTCCGCTTCGCAGACAAAATAGCTTATATCAACCATGACATAGAAGATGCTATACGAGCTAGAATTCTGAGCGAACAGGATTTGCCAAAGGAATGCTCCAATACCCTAGGCAACACCTCCTCACGCCGGATTAACAATATGATTGTAAATATTATAGAGAACAGTATAAAGCATGGGACTATATGTATGAGCCAGGAATTTCAAGAGAGCTCTGACTGTTTAAGAAACTTTATGTTTGAAAATATTTACATTGGCTCCATTGCTAAAGTAGAAGAGTCAAAGGCTGAGAGCATGGTAAAAGAGCTGTTCTTGTATATTTTAAAGACCCCTGACCTTTTGCCTCCTGATTACTATGAGGCTATTGATTCAGAGGGACTTGAACAGACTGTTTTAGATTACGTTGCGGGAATGACTGACAGATATGCCGTGAAGAAATTCCAGGGAATTTACATTCCCGCTTCCTGGTAGCATATACATTTATATGTATATGGCATTAAAAACCATTTAAAATATCGGTTTTTAGAGAAGGAAAAAACGGCAATCTGTCGAATAATAAAGTCTAGAGGTTAATTGGTATATGTATTACCCTGAAGAAGTAATAGAGGATGTAAGAATACGAAATGATATTGTTGAAGTAGCCTCAAGTTATATTAAGCTTGAGCGAAAGGGTAGACGATATTTTGCCCTGTGCCCCTTCCACGGTGAAAAAACCGCTTCTTTTTGTATCGAACCCACTAAACAGTTCTTTTATTGTTTTGGCTGCAACAAGGGTGGTAGTGTTATTCATTTTATTATGGATATCGAGAATCTCGAATTTGTGGACGCATTAAAATTTCTTGCGGACAGAGCGGGCATTACACTTCCCGAGCCAAATGATAATAGGGAAAAGGAAAAGACAAGGATCAGAAAAAAGATTCTTGAAGCAAATAAAGAAGCTGCTCGGTTCTTTTTCTCGAATTTGGCAAGCAGCAGTGGTGTTGAAGCCCAGGGGTATTTAAAAAAACGAAATCTGACAGAAAAAGCAATAAAACAGTTTGGCATCGGATTTGCCCTACAGGAAAAGGATGCCCTTACTAATTATTTACTAAATAAAGGAATGAGCAAAGGCCTGCTACTTGATGCTGGCCTTTCAACAGAAACCAAAGATGGATATCTGATAGACAGATTCAGAGGAAGAATAATGTTCCCTATTTTTGATATTAGGGGCAATACAATTGGCTTTGGTGGAAGGGCATTAGGTGATATTCAGCCTAAATATTTGAATTCTCCTGATACCCTTGCATTTAATAAAAGAAGAGAGCTTTATGGCCTGAATTATGCAAGACTAAGTAAGAGTAAAAAATTATTGATTGTTGAAGGCTATTTGGATGTGATTTCATTGCATCAAGGGGGTATAGATTATGCAGTGGCATCATTAGGAACAGCATTAACTCAATCTCAAGCGTGGTTACTAAAAAAATATGCAGACGAAGTTATATTTTGTTATGATTCGGATACAGCTGGACAAGCCGCCACACTGCGCGGACTGGAGATTCTGGAGAAAAGCGGGTGCAATGTTCGGGTGCTTTTACTGCCCGATGGAAAGGATCCGGATGAGTATATAAAAAATAATGGCTCTGAAAAGTTTAAAAACCTAGTGGAAAGGGCAATATCACTGCTAGAGTATAAAATTAAGGTACAGCAGAGAAAACACAATGTGGACAACATAGATGACAAAATTAAATTGCTCAATAGCATAGCGGAAGTTCTAGCCGAGCACGACAATGAAGTTGAAATAGAGCTGTATACAGAGGCTTATGCAGAGCAATATGGGATTTCCAGAGACTCGCTAGAAAAAGAAATTAATAAAGTTAGAAATAATCAGAAACAAAATAGTGGGAAATATATTCAGAATAGAAGTAATTATAGCATGGGCAATAGACAGCCTTCAATTACCAGTGTTGATCCCCGATATGGTGAGTTGGAATACATATTGTTGTTGACGCTCTGCAATGAAAACCGTTTATATCAAACGGTGTCACAGAGTTACGGATTAGATGACTTTAAGGATAGTGGTGCAAAGCTTGTTGCCAGGAAGGTATATGAAAGATTATCAGAAAATAAGAGTTGTGTTTTAGGGGAACTATTAAATGAACTCGATTCACAGCAGGCGGCATACATGGTTCGACTTTCTGAAACAAAATGCAAATTGGATGACTGCGAAAAGGCTGTGGAACAAATAATTAACAAGCTCCTGCTTTATACGCTTGAGGAGGAACAGAAACTGACATTTGAAAGGATAAAGAATGAGCAGGATGGCGATATAAGAAAGGAACTAGCTGTTGAGTTCAGTGAGCGAGCAGAAAAAATAGCTGAACTAAAAAGATTTGCATAATAATTTACGATAAACCGAGGGGTGGAGAAACAAAATGGCAGAGAAAAAAAAGAAGATAATTGATGAGCCAGTCAAGAATAAGTCTACTACAAGGGCAAAGAAGAAAGAAAAGCCCGTTGATTTGGGGAAAGACATAGATGATTCAAAGGTTATTGATAAATCTGATTTAGAAGAACCCGATAAGAAAAAGACGGCTAAAAAAGGGACCGCTAAGAAGGTCAAGCCTGCAGCAAAGAAAGAAACGGCTAATAAGGATACCGTAAAGAAAGCCGCTTCTAAAAAAGAGCCCACTGATCAGGGGGCGAATGAGAAGGCCAAATCTGAGAAAGATACTGCTAAGAAGGATACAACGAAAGGAGCGACTACAGAGGATTTGACTGATAAAAAAGAACCCATTAAGAAAAATGATGAAGATGTGAACATGGATTCTAAATCTATATTTATTCGCCTTGCCAAAGAGGGAAAACAGAAAGGAATGCTGACATATCATCAAATAGTAGATGCTTTTGAGCGTGTTGAAATAACACCGGAACAAATTGAAAAAATCTATGAATCTCTTGAAAAACATGGGATAGAGGTTGTTCCCGAGAGCCTGGATGACGAATACGATGATATCCCCTTACTGGACAAGGAGGAAGAAGACGAAGACGAAGATGAAGATAAGGATCTTGCTGATGTATCTATTCCTGAAGGAGTAAGCATAGATGACCCTGTAAGGATGTATTTAAAAGAAATAGGAAAAGTGCCTTTGCTCACCAGTGAAGAGGAGGTTGAGCTTGCACAGAGAATGGAGCAGGGCGATGAGGAAGCTAAAAGGCAATTAGCAGAGGCTAATCTGCGTCTTGTTGTTAGTATTGCTAAACGTTATGTCGGAAGAGGAATGCTGTTTTTGGATTTGATACAAGAGGGTAACCTAGGTCTCATTAAAGCAGTAGAAAAATTTGATTATAGAAAAGGTTTTAAGTTCAGCACCTATGCCACATGGTGGATAAGACAGGCTATAACAAGAGCTATTGCGGACCAGGCTAGAACTATTCGCATACCCGTCCATATGGTTGAAACTATTAATAAGCTTATCCGGGTATCAAGACAACTACTTCAGGAACTTGGAAGAGATCCGACACCTGAAGAAATTGCTAAAGAAATGGGCATGACCGAGGATAAGGTCAGGGATATCATGAAGATTTCTCAAGAGCCTGTTTCCCTTGAGACTCCCATAGGTGAAGAGGAAGACAGTCATTTAGGTGACTTTATTCCTGACGATGAAGCTCCCGCACCAGCTGAATCAGCAGCATATGCCCTGCTAAAGGAGCAACTGGTGGATGTTTTGGATACTCTTACCCCAAGGGAGGAGAAGGTCCTTAGGCTACGATTTGGATTGGACGACGGCAGAGCACGAACCTTAGAAGAGGTTGGTAAAGAATTTAGCGTCACAAGAGAAAGAATACGCCAGATCGAAGCAAAGGCTTTAAGAAAGCTTCGTCACCCAAGCCGTAGTAAGAAGCTAAAGGATTTCTTGGACTAAAATCGTAGATTATTTTAGTTATATTCTATTGACAGAACTTGTTTCATAATATATAGTGTTAGTTGGTAATCAAGTAGAAGCTTTGCTTCTCACCTTGTTCGGCAATAGCCGGCGGGTCAATAGCGATATCTGGTATCTGATGTAGATTCGTTAATTGACATAAAACAGGTGGAGCACGGCTTCACCTGTTTATTTATTGTGGGAAACCACATTATCTTTCTATTCGCTTCGGCGGGTGGATATATTATTCGGAGGTGTTTTTTATTAGTAAGGACCATGCACAGATCAATTCGGCTATTCGTGACAAGGAAGTACGACTAATTGATGTAGATGGAACTATGATTGGTGTTGTCTCGGCGAGAGAGGCACAGCTAAAAGCAAACGAAAGGGAATTGGATCTGGTGAAGATAGCTCCTAACGCAAATCCACCTGTTTGCAAGATTATGGATTATGGCAAGTACTTGTATGAGCAAAGCAAGCGAGAGAAAGAAGCAAGGAAGAAGCAGACTACAATTGAAGTTAAAGAGATAAGACTTTCTGCAAAAATCGAGGAGCATGATTTTAACTTCAAGGTCAAAAACGCCATAAAATTTCTTGAAGATGGGGATAAAGTTAAGGCAACTATCCGTTTCAGAGGTCGAGAAATAGCATATTCAGCCTTAGGACGGGAAGTTATGAACAAATTCGCCGAATCTGTCAAGGAATATGGAAAAGTGGACAGACAGCCTTCAATGGAAGGCAGAACCATGTCCATGATATTTTCTCCAATTAAAAAATAATAATAGAGAAGAGGTTAGCTATATGTCAAAGCTCAAAACCCATAGTGGTTCAAAAAAGAGATTTAAAGTTACTGCGACCGGAAAGGTTAAGAGAAACCAAGGTTACAAAAACCATATTTTAACGAAAAAAACAACTAAAAGAAAAAGACAGCTTCGCAGGAGTTTGGTTGCATCGGATGCTAATGCTGCAACAATAAAACAGATGCTGCCTTACGCTTAAGGCTTGATTATTAAAAAGAGAGGTGTTTTAAAATGGCGCGAGTAAAAAGCGGTGTTCGCAAACGTGCGAAGCATAAGAAGATTCTAAAACTTGCCAAAGGTTATTTTGGTGCAAAAAGTAAACTGTATAGAGTGGCAAATGAGGCTGTAATGAAGTCTCTGAGCTATGCATATAGAGACAGAAAGCAAAAGAAACGCGATTTCAGAAAGCTTTGGATTACACGTATAAATGCAGCAGCCAGAATGAACGGAATGTCATACAGCAAGTTTATGAATGCTCTTAAGAAGTCTGGTATTACTTTGAACAGAAAAGTTCTGGCAGACATGGCAGTTAATGATGCTGCAGGTTTCAAAATGCTAGTTGAAAAAGTAAAATAGATTTGATGGTTGGATATATCCCGTCAGGAAATTGGAGTTTCCTCGCACTTTGAGAATTGACTTAAGGTGTGAAGCAACTCCTTTCTTATGTATCCGGAGTGCATTATGAATGAGCCAAGTATAATTACTTCAGCTAATAACCCTATAATTAAAGAAATAAAAGGTTTAAAGACCAAAAAGGGACGAGCCAAAGCGCAAGCCTTCTTACTTGAGGGAAGCAGGCTTGTGCTTGATGCAGTTCATAGTGATGCGCAAATTAAGTATTTAATAGTTTCGGATACCTATGCTGAAAAGGGAGAATATCTCAGTGAAAAAATCCATAAAATCAGAACTATACAGATTCCGGACAGGCTTTTTACAAATATAAGCGAAATTGAATCGCCACAAGGTATTATGGCTATTGCTGAGATACCGCAATATGATGAACATAACATGTTAGAAGGGGCGAGCCGCATTATAGCTCTTGAGAATTTACAGGACCCCGGAAACATTGGAACTATCATTAGAACCTCGGATGCCTGCGGATTTGACGCCGTTATTGTTTCAAGAGACAGCGCTGATATATATAATCCTAAGGTTATCCGTTCAACTATGGGAGCGGTGTTCCATCTGCCCGTTATTGAGGTCCATGATTTTTACGGCACACTGAGAATAGCAAAAGAGAAGGGTCTGTCAATAGCTGCTGCACATACCAGAAAATCAGAGCCCTGCTGGAAGGTTAATCTGGCGAATAATATTGTTATTGTAATTGGTAACGAGGCGAATGGAATAAGCGACAAGCTTTTGGGACTTGCAGATTCAACCATCATGATCCCAATGAATAGTAGGGCTGAATCTTTAAATGCGGCTGCAGCTGCTTCAATACTGATATATGAGAGCATGCGTCAAAGCTGCTTAAAATAAGACATTTTGTATTAATATAATAGCCTGGCAAATGAATTTTGTTAAAATCCTTGAAAAAGGTTTATAATTATTATAAAATTACTTGTGGAATTTGTGATTTTGTTAACAATTTTCAATATTTAATATTTTGGAGGTAAGAAACTATGGCAGTAAAAGTTGGTATTAATGGTTTTGGCAGGATTGGCCGTCTTGCATTCAGAGCTGCTGTCGAAAATCCTAACGTAGAAGTGGTAGGAATCAACGATCCATTTATTGATCTTGACTACATGAAGTATATGCTTAAGTATGATACAGTACATGGCCAATTTAAAGGTGAGATTGCTGATAAGGACGGCAAGCTTGTTGTTAATGGCAAGGAGATTAGCGTATATGCTAGCATGGCTCCCGAGGAGATTCCATGGAGCGAATGTGGTGCTGAGTATATTATCGAGTCTACAGGCGTATTTACAACCACTGAAAAGGCCAGTGCACACTTTAAGGGCGGAGCTAAGAAGGTAGTTATTTCTGCTCCATCAGCTGACGCTCCTATGTTTGTTATGGGTGTTAACAATGAAACATATACAAAGGACATGAAGGTTGTTTCAAACGCTTCTTGTACAACAAACTGTCTTGCTCCTTTGGCAAAGGTTATCAATGATAAATTCGGACTTGTTGAAGGTCTGATGACAACCGTTCACGCTACCACAGCTACTCAGAAGACTGTTGATGGTCCTTCAAAGAAGGATTGGAGAGGTGGCCGTGCTGCTTCTGGTAATATTATTCCTTCATCAACAGGTGCTGCTAAAGCTGTTGGTAAGGTTATTCCTACACTTAACGGAAAATTAACAGGTATGTCCTTCAGAGTACCTACCCTTGATGTTTCTGTAGTAGACTTAACCTGCCGTCTTGAAAAAGCTGCTACCTATGAAGAAATCTGTGCAGCAATGAAAGAAGCTTCTGAAAATGAGATGAAGGGAGTCTTAGGTTATACTGAGGATGCAGTAGTTTCCTCTGACTTTATTTCAGATCCCCGCACATCCATTTTTGATGCAAAAGCTGGTATCTCCTTGAATCCTAACTTTGTTAAGTTAGTTGCCTGGTATGATAACGAGTGGGGTTATTCAAATAAGATAGTTGACCTCATTGCATATATGGCTTCAGTTGATAATAAATAATAACTAAATAGTTGGAAATAGTATCAAAGAGCGGCCTTTCCGGTCGCTCTTTGTTAAAGTTTGNTTATAAACCATATAGTTCTATTATTGTATAACAAAACAACATACAAATTAGCATTATTTATTGAAACCCTATGTATAAATAGGGTAAAATAATAAGGCTATAACCAATTATTCAGTCAATTCGTAGCGAATAATCGTATAAAGGAGCTGTTTTTATGAGTATGAAGAATAAAATGACCATTTCAGATATGGATGTTAAAGGCAAACGCGTCATAGTTCGTGTTGATTTCAATGTTCCCCTGGATGCAGAGGGAAACATCACTGATGATAAGCGTATCGTTGGTGCTCTTCCTACAATTAAGTATGTTATTGAAAACGGTGGAAAGCTTATTCTTGTTTCTCATCTTGGAAGACCGAAGAATGGCTTTGAGGCTAAATTCAGCATGAAGCCTGCAGCTGATCATTTAAGCAAGCTATTGGGCAAAGAGGTTATACTAGCTGCTGATGTTATCGGCGAAGATGCAAAGGCTAAAGCAGCTGTTCTTAAAGAGGGCGAAATACTTATGCTGGAGAATGTCCGCTTCCACAAGGAAGAGACAAAGAATGATCCTGAATTTGCAAAAGAACTTGCAAGTCTTGCGGACATCTATGTAAATGATGCATTTGGTACAGCTCACAGAGCACATGCTTCCACCGCAGGTTTAGCAGATTACCTGCCATCAGCCTGTGGATATTTAATTAAAAAAGAACTGGATGTTATGGGCAGAGCCCTTGATGACCCTGAAAGACCTTTTGTTGCTATTTTAGGTGGAGCTAAGGTTTCGGATAAAATCAGTGTCATCGAAAATCTTTTGGATAAGGTTGATACATTAATTATTGGCGGAGGAATGGCTTATACTTTCTTTAAGGCACAGGGCTATGAAGTAGGAACTTCACTTTGCGAACTGGATAAGCTTGAGTTGGCTAAGTCTTTATTGGCAAAGGCTAAGGAAAAGAATGTAAATCTTCTTCTTCCAGTTGATAATGTGGTGGGTAAAGAGTTTGATGCAAATACTGAGGCAAAAACAGTACCATCTACTCAAATCCCTGATGGCTGGATGGGCCTTGATATTGGTGAAAAGACTGTAGAATTGTTTGCTGGTGCAATTAAGAATGCTAAAACCGTAGTCTGGAACGGACCTATGGGAGTATTCGAGATGGAAAGATTCGCGAACGGCACAAGAAAAATTGCCGAAGCATTAGCAACTTCCAACGCCACAACAATAGTTGGCGGAGGCGACTCAGCAGCAGCTGTAGAACAATTGGGATATGCTGATAAGATTACCCATATTTCTACAGGAGGTGGAGCATCCTTAGAATTCTTAGAAGGAAAACAGCTCCCGGGTATTGCGGTTTTAAATGAAAAGAAATAAATAATATGAAAGGTTGGATTTTATAATGTCAAAACGTACTATTATGGCAGCAGGAAACTGGAAGATGAACAAGACACCTGGCGAGACAAAAGAATTTGTTAATGCGTTAAAGGGACTTGTTGCTGGTAGTAATTCAGAGGTAGTGATAGGTGTACCATCTGTTTGCATCCCTGCAGCGACAGAAGTGGCAAAGGGTTCAAATATTAAAGTGGCAGCACAAAATGTTCACTTTGAAGCCAGCGGAGCCTATACAGGAGAGGTTTCCTGTGCAATGCTCAAGGAGCTGGGTGTGGAATATGTAATTATCGGACACTCAGAGAGACGCGAGTATTTTGGCGAAACAAACGAAATGATTAACAAAAAGGCAAGAGCAATTCTGGATGCTGGTATGCTTCCAATCATTTGCTGCGGCGAGACTCTTACCCAGAGAGAGCAGGGCGTAACTGCTGAGCATGTTCGCTATCAGATAAAAATTGCTCTTCTCGGTCTTAGCGCTGATGAAGTTTCAAAGCTTGTAATTGCTTATGAACCTATCTGGGCCATAGGAACTGGGAAAACTGCAACCGATGAGCAAGCTGAAGAGGTTTGCGCGGTTATCCGNCAGCTNTTAGTTGAGCTGTATGGTAATGATGTTGCTGAGAAAACCCGTATATTATATGGTGGAAGTGTAAATGCAGGAAATGCAAAGGCACTGTTCTCCATGCCTAATATTGATGGNGGNCTAGTTGGTGGTGCAAGCCTTAAACTGGATGCTTTTGAACAGATCGTGAAACACGACGCCTGAAATTAGTTTTCATGCCCTCCGGTAAGTACTTACCGGAGGGTTTTATGGACTTATGTACTTAATCAGATAGTTATTTAGAAAGGTATGAGTTTTATGCTAAAAAGAAACGGTTATACTCCTGCCGAAGGACCTATACTACTAGTCGTAATGGATGGAATCGGAATCAGCGATTCAACAGTAGGAAATGCGGTTAAGGATGCCTACACCCCTAATCTTGATAAACTTATGAAGGATAATCCCTATGTTCTATTAAAGGCTCACGGGACAGCAGTTGGCCTGCCTACCGACGATGACATGGGTAATTCCGAGGTGGGTCATAATGCTATAGGGGCCGGCCAGATTTATGCCCAGGGGGCAAAGCTTGTTACTGAGGCAATTAATAGCAGGGAAATGTTTAATGCTAAGGGATGGAATGAGGTAAAGGCTAACTGTGTTTCTAATGAATCAACACTGCACTTTATCGGTCTTTTTAGCGATGGAAATGTACATTCACATATTGACCATCTTAAGGCCATGATAATTCAAGCTAAAGAGGAAGGCATAAAGAAGGTCCGTGTTCATATTTTATTAGATGGACGTGATGTTGGCGAGACATCGGCTTTAGAATATGTAACACCCTTTGAGGCCTTTTTGGGTGAATTAAATGATTCTGAATTTGACGCCAGAATAGCCAGTGGTGGCGGGCGTATGAACATTACAATGGACAGGTATGAGGCAAACTGGAGTATGGTCGAAAGAGGTTGGCATACTCATGTACTGGGTGAAGGCAGATTATTTGATTCAGCTACTGAAGCTATTGAAACTCTTAGAAATGAGACTAATGCTATAGATCAGGATCTTCCGCCCTTTATTATCGGTGAGAATAATAAGCCTGTAGGTACTATCGAGGATGGAGATAGTGTGATATTCTTCAATTTCCGTGGAGATCGCGCTATTGAAATATCCAAAGCCTTTGAACAACAAGATTTTAAGCATTTCGACAGAAAGAGATGGCCTAAGGTTACTTATGCAGGGATGCTTGAATATGATGGGGATCTTCATATTCCTAGCAGATATTTGGTTAACCCTCCTTCAATCAAGCATACAATGAGCCAATATCTTGTGGAGGCTGGAGTAAGCCAGCTAGCTGTTTCGGAGACTCAAAAGTTTGGGCATGTGACATATTTCTGGAACGGTAATAACTCAGGGAAATTTGATGATGTATTGGAGACCTTCTGTGAGATACCATCTGACATTATTCCCTTTGAGCAAAGGCCCTGGATGAAGGCGGCCCAAGTAACAGATAAAACCATAGAGCTTTTAAATACCGGGAACTATACGTTTGGAAGAATTAATCTGGCTAATGGCGATATGGTAGGTCATACTGGTAATTATGCTGCTGCAAAAATTGCAGTAGAAACTGTAGATCTTTGCCTAGGCAGGTTAATTCCTGTAATTGAGAAGCTTGGTGGAGTTCTTATTGTCACAGCAGATCATGGAAATGCTGATGAAATGTATGAAATAGATAAGTCNGGTAATGCAAAGACTGACAGNCTTGGCAAGATAAAGGCCAAAACCAGTCATACCCTAAGCAAGGTACCCTTTATTATTTATGACAAGGGGAATAAAGGGAAATATTCTTTTGCAGAGGGGGACTATGGGCTTGCCAATATCGCTGCGACTGTTGTTAATTTATTAGGATATGAAGCACCTGAATTATGGGAAAAATCAATGATAGAAATTAAATAGTTTATTGCTTTTTAAGATCTTATGAGTTATTATTGAGGCAGGGATTTTATCCCTGCTTTAAAATCCCAAAAGCAATATTTGGAGCATTTTATGCGTATATTAGGTATAGACTATGGTGATGCTAGAATAGGAATAGCAGTTAGTGATCCNCTAGGTTTAACAGCACAGTCCATTGAAACTATTAGTTGGAAGAATGACATCAATCGTCCAATTAATCGAATTAAGGAAATTGTTGAATCATATGATTGCGAGGCTGTTGTTGTAGGTCTTCCCAGAAATATGAACGGAACTGTGGGGCCCAGAGAGCTCAAAACACGTGAATTTATGCAGCTTCTTGAAAGTGCATTACCTCGGACCAGGATAATTCCATGGGATGAACGGTTAACGACTGTTATGGCTCAGCGTGCTATGCATAATATGGGTATTGAAGCGAAAAAACAAAAGGGCAAGCTCGATCAAATAGCTGCATCTTTTATATTACAGGGATATTTAGATTCATTATAAAATATCCCTAATTTTATTTGAGAGGAGAATATTATGGATAACGAACGTGAAATAATTGAATTGACTGGTGAAGAAGGAGATTCAATCAAATGCGAGTATCTGGACACAGTACTTGTTGAGGACAATGAATACGTTGTATTATTACCATTGGATGGAGAAGCCGATGGATGCGATTCATGTGATTGTGGAGACCATGAGTGCACATATGAAGTTATCATTATGAAAATAGATAAGAACGAGGACGGAGAGTTCTTGATACCTGTTGAAGATGATGACGAATTGGAAAAGGCCTTTGAAGTCTTCATGGATCAAATCGACGAAGAAGACGACGAGGATTAATAATCGTTAATAGTCTAAAGAATTAATTNAACAAAGGGTGACAGCTTTTTTTGTTACCCTTGATCTTCATACTCTTTGCTGTTATCTAGCTTTTAGCTGCAGTACATATTTTAGCCTTTGACTTTTGTTAATAATAAGCTTTCACANGTATTGCCTGACAGCAAGTTGCTTTACCCGATTATTACAAAAGAAAAATGAGGTGAACATAAAGGCAATGAAAAAGAAAAAGGTTTTGTTACTATTTTTATGTGGTTTATTTTTGTTTTTGTGTAGTTGTGGAAATCAAGAAGAACCAACTGCTGCAGATACCCCTACTCCAACAGCAACCCCGGAATCGACACCAACACCCGAACCGACCCCTNTAATTTTTAATCCGGATTTTGTTGTTCCTGATTCATCAAAGCGACCTGTGGCCGTCATGATTGATAATCAGGGTGACCGGGTTTTGCCCCAGGGAGGAATTGCTCAGGCACAATTAGTATATGAAATTCTGACTGAGTATAATATTACACGCTATATGGCTGTGTTTTGGGATACATTACCTGAAATGGTGGGACCGGTAAGAAGCTCGCGCCATTATTTTCTGGATTATGTTCTGGAGCACGATGCAATATATACTCATGCGGGGGGCAGCACCTATGCCTACAGAGATATTCCTAAATTGAAAATACAGAACATTGATTATCAGGTTCACTCTTCTGCCTTTTGGGACCTGACAAAAGATATAAACAATTGGCAGGATTCTTATACTTCAAGAGAAAGAATTGAAAAATTTGTTTCTGATAAAAAATACCGTGAAGAATCTAAGGTATCCTTCCATTTTTCCTACCATGATGAGTTTATAGTACCAGATGGTACTGATGCAACAGATGTTTTTATTCAGTTTTCTTCCGGCAATGACAGTACCTGTGGCTATATATATGATGAGAATGAAAAGGTCTATTTAAGATCAAGAATTGGTAAGGTGCATATAGACCGCAATACAGAAGAGCAAATCAAAACCACAAATATAATAGTGCTGAAAATATCAAGCCCTTTAATAGAGGGGGATGCCTATGGCAGAAGAAACCTGTTAAATATAGGTAAGGGCGAGGGCTATTATATTACAGGCGGAAAGGCTATTCCAATCGAGTGGTCAAAATCAGCCAGAGATGCACAAACACAGTATACGACAGAGAATGGAAAGCCTTTGGTATTGAACAGAGGACAAACATGGATTGAGGTTGTACCCAAATTAGAGTATTTAACCATGAAGTAGTTAAACTTGAGGTATTTTTTAATGGACTGGTTATAATCGACCAGTCCCTGTTTACCAAGCTTTCTATTTTACTTCTACACGGTTTATCTGTATAATTACTAATGTACTAAGTGATGGAGGGAAAAAATATATGGAAAGAATCATAGGCACAGTCTCCAGAGGCCTTCGTGCACCAATTTTCATGCAAGGCGATGATGTTGCCCAAATAGTTTGCGAGACCGTGTTGAAAGCGTCAGAGCTTGAGGGCTTTCCAGTCAGAGATAAGGATATCGTGGCTATAACTGAATCAGTTGTTGCACGCGCTCAAGGGAATTACGCTCACATTGACTCAATAGCAAAGGACATACATAATAAATTTGGGGACGATACTATTGGACTGGTGTTTCCAATTTTAAGCCGTAACCGCTTTGAAGTGTGCTTAAAAGGGATTGCAAAGGGAGCAAAAAAAATAGTCCTTATGCTTAGCTATCCGGCTGATGAAGTGGGTAATCATCTCATTGATATGGATTTAATAGATGAAAAGGGCATTAATCCATGGGTGGATGTTTTAACAGAAGAGCAATACCGGGAGTTTTTCGGATACTGTAAACATACCTTCACCGGAGTGGATTATGTTGAGTTATACAAATCCATCATTAAAGAGTATGATTGCGATTATGAAATAATCTTTGCAAATAATCCAAAGACTATCCTCAATTATACAAAAAATATTTTAGCCTGTGATATTCACTCAAGAAACAGAACAAAGAGAATATTAACTGAGAATGGGGCTGACAAGGTATATACTCTTGACGACATACTTTCGTCACCTGTTGACGGCAGTGGCTATAATGAGCATTATGGTCTTCTAGGATCTAATAAATCGACAGAGGATACGGTTAAGCTTTTCCCTAGAGATTGTCAGACCTTGGTTCATAATATCCAGGCTTTAATACTCCAAAAAACTGGGAAAAAAGTTGAAGTCATGGTTTATGGAGACGGTGCTTTTAAGGACCCTGTAGGGAAGATATGGGAATTGGCTGACCCTGTGGTTTCTCCGGGATATACTGAAGGCCTTAAGGGTACACCAAGTGAGATCAAGTTGAAGTATCTAGCCGATAACAATTTCTCTGACCTTAGTGGAGAAGCATTAAAAAAAGCAGTATCGGGATACATCCAGGATAAAAAAGGTAATTCCGTTGATGCTGATGCTATCGAAGCCCAAGGAACCACGCCCAGAAGGCTTACTGATTTAATAGGATCTTTGTGTGACTTAACCTCCGGCAGTGGAGATAAGGGAACACCGATTATTCATATTCAAGGATACTTTGACAGTTTTTCAGAAGATTAATTAAAGGCACCCTCATAAGGGTGCCTTAATAGTTTTAGACCAGATAGATGCGTTTCAGTTTATTCTGAATGGTTACCAAATTTGGGTTATGAGCATGCTATGTTACCGGAAATAGAGTATTATTCTGCGGGAGATATGATGGCAACAGATTATAAGAGTGAAATATGGATTCCGGTAAAAGAAGGATAAAGCTTTTTATGAAATGAAAATTTCAGTCTTACGGAGAGATTGAAAGCAACTGAAGATTTGAATTCTACGGAGGAATAAAAATGGTACTTGAGACAGATAGACTCATTTTAAGAGAATATGTCACGGAAGATTTTGATGCACTTTTTGAGATAGTATCTGATATAGAAACTATGCAACATTATCCAGCACCTTTTGATGAAGATAGAACAAGGAATTGGATTAATTGGAATTTGGATAATTATAAGAAGTATGGTTTTGGACTTTGGGCAGTTGTATTAAAGGAAACGGGAGAATTTATTGGGGATTGTGGTATTACTATACAGGATATTGATGGAGAATTGCTTCCAGAAATAGGCTACCATATTCATAAAAAGTATTGGAGAAAAGGATTTGCTAAAGAAGCTGCCAGAGCAGTACGAGATTGGGTATTTCTTAATACGCAATACGGCACAATTTATTCTTACATGAAATATACAAATATAGGTTCTTATTCTACTGCTATAGCGAACGGAATGCAAAAGGTAAAGGAATATCCTGACCCTAAAAATATTATTTCTTATGCCTATGCAATCACGCGTGAAGAGTGGAAAGAAATGAAAGAAGAGTGAACTAATTTCACTTGAAACTTTCAGTCTTGTGGAGAGATTGAAAAGGCTTATGAATTTGAATTTAATGGAGAGAGGATGGTATGAGATGAAGGCAAAGGCTTCGGATTGGTATAAGAAGAATTGGAAATTGGATATCAAGAATATGTCTTGGGTAGAGAACACTTCCAATGAGGTGGATTATCTGATTGATTTGTGTAAATTAAATGGAACAGAGCGTATTTTGGATTTGGCATGCGGCTATGGCAGACATGCACTGGAATTTGCAAAACGAGGCTATGAGGTTGTAGGGGTAGACATTACAGAAATCTACATTGAAGATGCAAAAAAGAGTGCGAAGGAAATGGGACTTACTAATGTATCTTTTTATTGCAACGATATACGTGAAGTCGCATTTTATGATGAGTTTGATGTGGTGTTTAATCTAGCAGATGGTGCAATTGGGTATTTGGAAAATGAAGAAGAGAATTTGAAGATTTTCGATATTGTTTGCAAGGCACTAAAGGATGGCGGCCAGCATGTGTGTGATTTGGTATGTGGGGATTATGCCTCTGCTCATTTCCCAGTAAAATTATGGGACGCAGGAGCGCAAGCGGTTTCTCTTTCGGAATTTGACTGGAATCCTGATACACATATTATGATGTTTGGCAATCAAGATTTTGCATATGGCGAAACCATGACAAAACCAGAAATAACAGAGGGTGACCCAACCCGTGTTTATACACTTGCTGAGATAAAAGAAATTATGGAAAAACGAAATATGGAGGTAGTAGAGGCATTTGCGGGATATACACAGATTCCAGCGAGCCAGCAGGATTTTCAGATGCTCGTGCACAGTCGAAAGAGAAAGATTACGGAACCATAGGGTTACTGTAAGGATAAATTCCAATTTGTTGAGCACTCGAAAATTTCAGTTCTACGGAGCTTTTAAACTTCTTTTTTTCTGATTAAGATGCCAAATTTGGCGAAAATACTAAGGGGGTTCCCTAAGGGGTTCCCTCACGGGAAGCGGTGCCAGAACCTCCTTTCTTACGGTGTTTTTGGCTCAGTCCTCAATTCAAGTCGTTAATTCCTTTTAAGTAATATGTCCAATATAAGGGCTCCGATTATTGTAACCACCCAGAATCTACAAGAGTATAGAACAATCCACTTAATATATTCAACCCGTTCATTTAAGTCTATAGCGCCGGTTATGTAAGCTACAGAAAGACACAAAGCGGCTAATGTAAGGATAAATAAAACAATGAAGCCTAGCTTTATAAGGATTTTGCTTGGTTTTTCGAGTTCTGTAAATCTTTCGTCAGCTCGCTTCGCAAATTTTCGTAGACGATGCATGTATTTTTTTTCGTTCATTTAATGTCCCTCCAAATGTATCTTACTATTATAAATTAACATAGATGATGGGCCTGAAACAATAAACAAAAAGTGGGACTTGTATTAACTATGAGATAACCTACTATTACGGCAAGAAGAACACAGGCTATACCCGTTAGGTAATAAATACATTGCTTAAGCCTTTGTCTTGACTTTTAATATAATTATAGTTACAATTTTTATGAAACCATGCAGAATTTTCATGTCATTATTATTAATGGCCATTGAGGTCGAACTGGAGGGGTTATATGTATTGTAAGAATTGTGATCAGTCGTTTTCCGATGAACATGTTTTCTGTAACAACTGTGGTGCAAAACTTGAAGATATAGATGCTGCCACTGAAGCCCTATTGGAAAATAATACCGAAGACAATGCTGTGGCAGACGTAAATACCGAGCCTCAGCCAGCAGCGGAGCAGGAAGCTGCAGAAACAAGACCTGAACCTGTGTTACAGCCTGAATCACAACCTGAACCACAGCCACAGCCCGTACCTAAAACAGAGCCTAAGCCAGAAAACACTATACCACAAGCTGTTGCACCGGAAGATTTCAAGAGTACGGCACAATCAACCCAACCTGTTGCTGTTTCATCGGAACCAGTTGTTGATAAAAAGCAGAGCAAGACCGTATCCTTTATTACATGGCTTATTATTATTATTATTAATATTATACCATTCACTGCAGGGGTCATATATACTGTGGGCTCCCTGGTTTCTCCCTTCTTCAATCTGGATAACATTACTGTCGAAGGACTTATACTGCCAGCGTTATCTTTAATCTATGTAGTTATGTTGTTTCTTTGGGCCTTTGGAAAGCCCAAAGCCCGTTCATTAAAGAATTATTCAAAGGCAACACTAATAATGGCTGGTATTATTATAGTAGTTGGATTTGTTATATTCCTGTTATTGCGCGATTACATTCTTGATATTATTGAAAACCTTCCATCTATATATGGGGAATTTCCTTTCTAGGACGGCTATGTTTTTTTAAATAAGAATTGAATTATTTGATTGCCTCAAAAACTTTCCATTTGTTCTTGGGGCAATCTGCGTTTTTATTGGTATTTTTAGCAAATGGAATCTCCCTCGAATATATCGTATTTTATCAAAATACTTATGGACAAGTTTATTATACTATGGTAATATAATTTGAAAATAACTTTGAGAGGGAAGGAACATGGTGTACTTAATGGTGGAAAAACTAAAGACGAACTCTTTTAACAGGATTAACACCGGGTCACTTATTCCCTTTTCCATAACAATTGAATCATTGCAAGTTAATTATTGCTTTTACAAATAGTAAGACAACGGTCTTACTATTTTTTTATGACCGGGGCTAATAATCCTGCTCCAAGAGTTTAAGAGTTCAACAAGAATTATTAAAAGCAATAAGAACTTTTTGAGGATACGAAAAGTAGTCATAGGGAGTGAAATAGATTATGAAGCTTAGATCCAAGGATTTACTGGGCTTATATCATCTTGGTGCTGATGAAATCAATTATATATTGGAAACGGCCAAAGATATGAAGAAAATTGTTCTTAGCTCTATGAAGAAAGTAAACTATCTTCAGGGAAGGTCGGTAGTAAGCCTTTTTTATGAAAACAGCACACGCACGCGGGTATCCTTTGAACTGGCCGCCAAATACATGGGTGCCCAGGCAGTTAACGTTTCTGTAAATTCAAGCAGTGTAGCTAAAGGAGAAACCCTGATCGATACCGGTAAAACCCTTGATGCTATGGGTACTGACATTGTTATTATGCGCCATAACCAGTCAGGCGCTCCTAATCTCCTCGCTAAAAATATAAAGGCATCAGTTATTAATGCAGGTGATGGCATGCACGAGCATCCCACCCAGGCACTGCTTGATATGCTTACCATGATAGAGGAGTTTGGATCTTTAAAGGGACTTAAGGTAGCAATAATAGGTGACATCTATCATAGCCGCGTTGCCAGAAGTAATATTATCGGCCTGAATAAAATGGGTGCAAAGGTACAAATATATGCACCGTCTACCTTAATGCCGGTGGGAATTGAAGAGTTAGGAGTAAAGATTTGTCCAACTATAGAGGATGCAACTAAAGACTGTGATGTAGTAATGGCATTGAGAATTCAGCTCGAAAGGCAAAAGAACGCTTTGTTCCCCACCAGTAATGAATATTCAAAATTCTTCGGATTAAATCCTGATAATATCAAGGGGACCAAAAAAAATGTTCTTTTTATGCACCCGGGACCTGTAAACAGAGGCCTGGAAATGACCTCCTCCTTAATTGATGCCGACAACTCTGTAATTAATAAGCAGGTTACCAATGGTGTAGCTGTGAGGATGGCATTGCTTTATTTGCTTATAGGGAGGGATGAGCTATGAGAACTTTGATTATTAATGGCAAGGTGTTTTTAGATGGCCAAATTGAAGAGGGAATGAGCCTTCTTGTTGATGATGGTATTATTATCGATGCTCAGAAGGATATTAAATGGGAGGCAGATAGAATTATAGATGCCAAAGGTCTTTATGTTTTGCCTGGCCTTATAGACGCCCATTGCCATTTAAGGGATCCGGGCTTTGAATACAAGGAAGATATTGTAACCGGAACAAAAAGTGCTGCAAAAGGTGGTTTTACTTCAATTGCATGTATGCCCAACACCAGTCCGACCGTTGATAACATAGGCATAGTAAGATATATCATTGAGAAAGCAAAAAAGGACGGATTTGTAAATGTATATCCTATTGGTGCAATTACCAAAGGCTTAGAGGGAAAAGAACTGTCAGAGATGGGTAGTATGAAGGAAGCCGGAATAGTCGCTGTTTCTGATGATGGGAAGCCTGTGATGAATGGCGATGTCATGAGAAAAGCCCTGATTTACGCAGGACAATTTGGCTTGAGTGTGATATCCCATTGTGAGGATCTGAGCATTACTGACGGCGGAAGCATGAATGAGGGAGTTACCTCCACTATATTAGGATTAAGAGGTATCCCGGCATCCTCTGAGGATGTAATGGTAGCCAGAGAGGTTCTGCTTTCTGAGTATACCAAAGTTCCTGTTCATATTGCTCATGTATCGACAAAGGCTTCGGTTGAGATTATCAGGCAGGCAAAGAAGCGTGGGATAAAGGTCACGGCTGAAACCTGTCCGCATTATTTCACATTGACCGAAAAGGCATGTCTGGACTATGACACGAATACAAAAATGAATCCTCCCCTAAGAACTCAAGCTGATCTTGAAGCAGTTATTGAGGGCCTCAGGGACGATACAATAGATATAATTGCAACCGATCATGCCCCTCATCACCGTGATGAAAAAAATGTTGAGTTTGAAAGGGCTGCAAATGGTATAGTAGGCTTTGAGACGGCTTTATCACTTAGCTATACCAATTTGGTGGAAGCGGGATACTTAAGCTTTTCACAAATGCTCCATAAGCTTACTGTTAATCCTGCAAAAATGTTAAAATTGGATAAGGGTGTCTTAAAATGCGGTAAATCAGCGGATTTAATTCTGGTTGATTTTGATAATGAGTATACTGTGGATGTCTCAAAATTTGCGTCAAAGAGTAAGAATTCCCCCTTTGATGGCTTTAAAGTGAAGGGAAGGGTTTTGCTTACCATGGTTGGCGGCAAAATCTCTTATTCTGATGAAGGCTTTACACTGTAATCTTATTAGGACGGCAGTCCCCGAAATTGTAGAGATTANAAATAGATATTTATAGGAGGAGCTATGAACTTTTCAGACAAGCTTACAGAATTAATAAAACAGAAAAACAACCCTTCGGTACTTGGTCTGGATCCAAAGCTTGAGTATATCCCCGAGTCTATAAAGAATAAGTATTTCAATAATTATGATGCACCGGGAAAAGCAGTGGCNGGCAGTATTGTTGAATTTAACAAAAGACTCATAGATGCATTATATGATATAATTCCAGCAGTAAAGCCTCAGCTTGCTTATTACGAAATGTATGGCATTGATGGAATTAATGCCTTTTATGAAACAGTAGCTTATGCTAAAGAAAAGGGTCTTTTAGTTATAGCCGATGGTAAACGGAATGATATTGGCACAACTGCACAGGCATATGCTAAAGCTTATCTTGGAAAAACAGATATTAATGATAGAAANATTGAAGCCTTTGGAGCCGATGCTCTTACCGTAAATGCCTATCTGGGCATAGATGGAGTCAAGCCATTTATCGAGGAATGTGAAAAGGATGCGAAGGGCATATTCGTGCTNGTAAAAACATCAAACCCCTCATCAGGCCAACTTCAGGATCTGGTTCTACAGGATGGGCGTACTATCTATGAGGCAATGGCTGATTTGGTAAATGAATGGGGAAGTACAACCCTTGGCCAATGCGGCTATTCTTCTGTAGGTGCNGTGGTGGGGGCAACATATCCTACGCAGCTTGAAGAAATGAGAAAGCGCATGGATAAAGCCTGGATTTTAGTGCCCGGATACGGAGCCCAGGGTGGAACAGCCAGGGATGTAGCCAGGGCCTTTGATAAGGATGGCCTGGGAGCCATTATAAATGCGTCAAGAAGTCTTATGTGTGCATACAATCTGGAGAATTGGAAAGCAAAGTATTCAAAAGAGCAGTTTGCAGAAGCTGCAAGGAGTGAAGCAGAGCGTATGCGGGATGATATAAATAAGGAAAGGGAATCTTTATGAAGGCTGTTTTAGCGTTGGAAGATGGAACCATGTTCCATGGTGAGTCAATAGGTGCACAAGGTACATGCATTGGAGAGATTGTGTTTAGTACAGGAATGACCGGCTATCAGGAGGTTTTATCCGACCCCTCATTTGTGGGGCAACTGGTGGCTCTGACCTATCCCATAGTTGGAAACTACGGCGTAAATCCCGAGAACACGGAATCAGACAAAATACATCTTAAGGGCTTTATAGTCAGAGAGCTGTGTAATGAACCGAGCAATTTTAGATGCCAGGGAACACTTGATGAATATCTCAAAAAGAATAGTATTATCGGCATTCAGGGGATTGATACCAGGGCCTTAACCAGAATACTCAGAGATAAGGGTACNATGAANGGGATTATTTCAACCCAATCTGATTTTAAATTAGAGGACTGGNTTGATAAGGTTAAGTCTCATAAGCTTGTTAATCCTGTTGATATGGTCACATCAAAAGAAGTCAAGCATTATGAAGGAGCGGGAAAAAAGGTTGCAATAATTGACTATGGTCTAAAAAAGAGCATAGTAAAATGCTTACAAAAGCGTGATTGCGATATATATGTTTTCCCTGCAGACACCGTAGCAGATGATATTTTAGCTGTAAATCCCAATGGAATAGTATTGTCAAATGGCCCAGGAAACCCTGAGGACTGTAGTAAACAGGTGGAAGTAATAAAGGGACTGTTGGGGAAGAAACCGATATTAGGAATATGCTTAGGTCATCTGTTGGCTGCCCGTGCCTATGGAGCCGATACAGTTAAGATGAAGCACGGTCATCACGGCGGGAATTATCCTGTTAAGGATATTATAAAGGACAGAACATATATAACATCACAGGGACATGGCTACGTTGTGGCTCCGGATTCACTGGATTTAAGCAAAGCAGAAATAAGCCATGTTAATATTAATGATAGAACGGTTGAGGGAATTAAGTATTTGGATACCCCCACTATAACTGTTCAATTCCACCCTGAGGCTTCTCCCGGTCCAAATGATACAGAATTTATATTTGACAGGTTTATCGCTCTTATGAATGAAGATTCTCTTTAATTTAGTTTTCACCCAATCAGGAGGTTCAAAAGTAATGCCCAGAAGACAAGATATAAAACGAGTATTGGTTATAGGCTCAGGGCCTATTGTAATAGGACAAGCAGCGGAGTTTGATTATGCCGGAACCCAGGCATGTCAGGCTCTGAAGGAGGAAGGAATAGAGACTGTTCTTATTAACAGCAATCCAGCCACTATTATGACCGATCCCGAAATTGCGGATAAGGTGTATATAGAACCTCTTAAAGCTGAAATTATTAAGAAGATTATACTAAAGGAAAGGCCAGATAGCATCCTGCCAACATTAGGCGGTCAAACGGGTTTGAACCTGGCAGTNGAATTGGCTGAGTCAGGCTTTCTGGAGCAGGAAGGCGTAGAACTGTTAGGTACAAAGGTTGATGCCATACAAATGGCAGAAGACCGTCAATCCTTCAAAGATACCATGGAATCTATAGGTGAACCCTGTATTCCCAGTAAGGTGGTTAATACCCTACAGGACGCACTGGATTTTACTGAGGAAATCGGTTATCCAGTCGTGGTAAGGCCTGCCTACACCTTAGGGGGAACCGGTGGCGGTATTGCATATAATGAGGAGCAGCTAAGGGAGATTGGCTCAAATGGCCTTCGTTTAAGCCGGGTACATCAGGTTTTGATAGAAAAGTGTATAGCGGGCTGGAAGGAAATCGAATTCGAGGTTATGGGTGATTCTAAGGGAAACGTAATCACCATATGCAGCATGGAGAACATTGATCCTGTGGGTGTTCATACAGGGGACAGTATTGTTGTTGCCCCTACACAGACCTTAGGTGAAAAGGAATACCAGATGCTAAGATCCGCTGCCTTAAATATTATTACAGCCTTGAAAATTGAAGGAGGGTGCAATTGTCAGTTTGCCCTTCATCCCAATAGCTTTGAATACGCTGTTATTGAGGTAAATCCCCGNTTAAGCCGTTCATCAGCCTTAGCGTCTAAAGCAACCGGCTATCCTATAGCCCGGGTAGCAACAAAGATAGCAATAGGCTATGGACTTGATGAGATCAAGAATGCTGTAACAGGAAAGACCTATGCATGTTTCGAGCCAGCTCTCGACTACTGTGTGGTTAAGATACCCAAATGGCCCTTTGACAAATTTGTCAAGGCTAAGCGTACCCTTGGAACACAGATGAAAGCTACAGGCGAGGTTATGGCTATAAGTAACANCTTTGAAGGAGCACTGGTTAAGGCTCTTCGCTCCCTGGAGCTTGGAATTAAAACATTAGAGACACCACATTTTAAAGAGATGGAGGATGCAGTCCTCAGAAAGGCGCTGCACGACATAGATGATAACCGTCTGCTGGTAATAGCAGAGGCTATCAGAAGGGGTATTACCCTTGAGGATATTAATGAAATAACAGAAATTGATATGTGGTTCCTCAATAAGTTCAGAAATATTGTCAGAATGGAGGAACACTTAAAAACACTCGGTTTAGATACCCTTGATAAAGAAACACTTCTAAAGTGTAAGAAGATGGCCTTTTTAGATGAGGTAATAGGTAAGTACGTAAAGGCCTCTAAAAAGAACATTAAGGAGCTTAGAATCAAATGGGGGATAAGACCTTCATATAAGATGGTTGACACCTGTGCGGCAGAATTTGAGGCAGAGACGCCATATTATTACTCAACATATGATGAATACTCGGAGTCAGTGCCAACCAATAAAAAGAAAGTTATAGTATTAGGCTCAGGACCCATCCGTATAGGCCAGGGAATAGAGTTTGACTATTGCTCGGTACACTGTGTCTGGGGACTTAAGGATGAGGGATATGAGACTATTATAATTAACAACAATCCTGAGACGGTATCCACCGACTTTGATACATCAGACAGACTCTATTTTGAACCCTTAACCCCTGAGGATGTTGAGGAGATTATTGAGCTTGAGAAGCCTGAAGGAGTAATTGCTCAGTTCGGTGGACAAACCGCTATTAAGCTTACCAATCCTTTGAATGATGCTGGTGTTAATATTTTTGGCACAGCAGCTAAGAATGTTGATGCAGCAGAGGACAAGGAGAAATTTGACGCTATCCTTGAAGAACTCAAAATACCCAGACCTAAAGGAACCACCATCAGAACGCTTGACGAAGCCATAGAGGCTGCTAATAGCCTCGGATATCCTGTTCTGGTCCGTCCATCCTATGTTCTTGGTGGTAAGGGCATGGAGATTGCGTATAACGATAAGGATATAGTGGAATTCATGGAGATTATTAATCGCGAGGAGCAGGAGCACCCCATTCTTATTGACAAATATCTTATGGGAACAGAGCTTGAGGTAGACGCAATTTGCGATGGAGAAAACATATTTATCCCCGGTATTATGGAGCACCTGGAGAGAGCAGGAGTCCACTCAGGTGACAGTATTTCCATGTATCCGCCTCAGAATCTTTCCTTTAAAATTAAAGAGAAAATAATTAATTATACTGAAAAATTAGCAAAGGCCCTTGAGGTAGTGGGTATAGTTAATATCCAATATGTTTTATTCAATGATGAAATATATGTAATAGAGGTTAATCCACGCTCTAGTCGCACCGTGCCTTATATCAGCAAGGTGACGGGGATTCCTCTGGTTAAAATGGCAACACGTATTATGATGGGTAGAAAGCTATCGGATTTCCCCTATGGAACAGGCCTGTACAATGAAAGAGATTTTGTGGCAGTAAAGGTTCCTGTCTTCTCCTTTGAAAAACTGCATGATGTTGATACAGGCTTGGGCCCTGAGATGAAGTCAACGGGAGAGGTGTTGGGAGTTGCCAGAAATCTTCATGAGGCTACATTAAAAGGTCTTGTGGCATCAGGTTTTGAATTTCCGGAGCCGGGCAGTGGAATCCTCTTTACTGTGAGGGATGCTGATAAACCAGAGCTAATAGATTTAGCAGACGGATTCGAAAGATTAGGTTATACCCTGTATGCTACAGGTAAGACGGCTCTTTATCTGAATCAGCATGCAATAGCCACAAACAGTGTTAAAAAGCTCGATGAGGGATCTCCTAATATTATAGATCTTATGGAGCAAGGGAAGATAAAGCTTATAGTAAACACTCCTACCAAGGGAAGAGACTCCCACAGGGATGGCTTCAGAATAAGGAGAAAGGCTGTAGAAAGCTCAATTCCTTGCATAACCAGTATGGATACGGCATATGCAGTGTTACACTGCCTTAAGACGGGGAAGAAGTCGGAGGATCTTGATATTATAAACATCAGCGATTTAAGAGCTGAAAAATGAAGTCTCACCCAAATGTACGTATATGACCCGCAATTAAGTACAGATATTGAACCTGATCAGGTAATGATCAACGGAAAACTATTTATAGTAAATCAGGAATTCTACCATAAGTTAGCGGCCTTATCTATTGAGGAAAATTTTAATATGGCCAACTAACGATATTGTAAGTACTGTTTCTACTATTATGTAAAAGAACAACCGGTCTAAATCCTGGTCAGGGGCCTGTTCTAATCACATGCATGAGACCATCTTTGAACAAGCTGCAGCTATTCTTCTCAAACAGCGAGAAACATGAATAAAGACACCAACTTTATCCCCCAAATCCTCTTGCGTTTCTGCTTGACAAAGGCTGAAATCGTTGCTATAATTGCAAAGTACCACATGCGGATATGGCGGAATTGGCAGACGCACTAGATTTAGGATCTAGCGGGAAACCGTGGGGGTTCAAGTCCCTTTATCCGCACCAAGAACGGGTTTTAACAGTTTTGTTGAAACTCGTTTTTTGATTTAGCACCTACTTTTCGCACCACCTTTATAAAAATGCATAAAAANAAGAGCTATTCGATAGCCCTTTTAGTTTCATCTCCTATTATGTTAGCTGTGTTTGGTTAGGTGATCCAACTATCTCCCTTAAGACCTGGGTTAAGGTCTTTTTTTTATGATCAGAGCAGGAAAAAA
>JGI24707J26582_10000654_pt1 | contig 27148 bp, 29 predicted proteins | sample BioPla1DNA1_FD_26582 | JGI IMG/M metagenome (IMG submission 26582)
TCACCCAGCAAAGAAAAATCAGAAGTCATCGTTATGGCGGGTAAGTCAACCGGAAAGGCAATCATCGAAACCGATAAAGGCGCATTGGTTAATCTCCGCGTATGTGTCTATGGCCCCAAAAGACTTAAGCTCGGTACCATTGACCTGCAGGTCCTGAATAACGGCCAATCTGAATTTATCAATATAACGCCGCCTGAATATACCGAACCCAATATGACTTGGGGAAATGTTAATTAGTATTACGTTTAAACACCAGATTTCTGGTGTTTATTTTTTCGCACTATATTATTGCTTTTGTTTAGAAACCGCAGCAAAAAAGCGCTTTAAGTTATCCGGAACCTGCTTAGGCCTCTGCGGCAAAACCATGGTTCTCTTAGCTCCATAGATATTGCGAAGTATGGCGTCAATAATCATGGCCTTGGGCGGCGCAGTGTATTCTCTACCCTGCCAAATCCAAACCCGGCAATCAATATCCTGCCCGGCAATTTCCCCGCAGCAGCTGCACCGACTCTCTTTAATATCGAGTTGGATATCGCGCCCGTTAATTCGAATTGTCGGCGAACTGATAAATCCCAACGCCTCTGCCTGCTGTTCATCTTCTACTAAAGTCTTCCGCACTTCAACATTATATCCGATATTACGCAGAAACAGTGACGCCTCGCCAATCGCCTCGTCTAAACTGGCATCAGTGCCAATACAACGGTCACACGTTGTTAAATCAATAAACATAAACTCAATAAGGNTTTTTTTCTCGGCGGGTTCATCTAAGCTACTATTATTACTCTTGCTGCAACCCTTCAGCTCAACCGCCATTCCGGAGCAGCACTTTTCTTTGTTCACGCCCTCACTCCCTTATCTCCTTTAAGGTCATTATATTACTAGATATTTACATTAGCAATATCCTGCTATCTTCTTTGCCATGGCAAAAGAACAAGCACTGACTGCATTTCTGTCACCGGAATTATATTCATTAAAACCTGGTAGATAAAATAAAAAGGCTTTCAGGACAAATTCCTGAAAGCCTAAAGCATGCATTTAGAAAAATTGGTGCGGGAGAAGGGACTTGAACCCCCACGGTCACCCGCCAGATCCTAAGTCTGGTGCGTCTGCCAATTCCGCCACTCCCGCATATATTGGTGTGTTGCAACTATTACATGATAACATAAAGCTGCTTACTTTGCTAGTCTTTTTTTAATAAGATAAGTAAATGTAGGCATATGCTCAAGGCTGGCTAATAGCTCTGCCTCCCATTGCATTTGGAAATCAAGGCAAAAAGTAAAAAGACCTACAGTTTGCTCTGTAAGCCTTATCATTGTTTGAATTGGTGCGGGAGAAGGGACTTGAACCCCCACGGTCACCCGCCAGATCCTAAGTCTGGTGCGTCTGCCAATTCCGCCACTCCCGCATGTATTGAATTTTAAATGGTGACCCACGATGGACTCGAACCATCGACACCCTGATTAAAAGTCAGGTGCTCTACCGACTGAGCTAGTGGGTCATTAGTAACATCAATGGCAGGGGCGGCTGGACTCGAACCAACGCATGACGGAGTCAAAGTCCGTTGCCTTACCGACTTGGCTACGCCCCTATATATACATTGTAATAATTGTTAAATAAATGGGGTGACTGAAGGGATTCGAACCCTCGAGTAACGGAGCCACAATCCGCCGTGTTAACCGCTTCACCACAGCCACCATGTTTTTGTCCCTGACGACGAATTCCATTATATCATGCTGCTAAGTTTATGTCAACGATTATTTTTTCGTTTTTTACCCTTTCGGAACAGGCTTAGCGAAAACAAAACACCAGATTTTTTCTGGTGCTAATAATGGCGACCCCGGCAGGATTCGAACCTGCGACCTTTTGATTCGTAGTCAAACGCTCTATCCAGCTGAGCTACGGAGTCACATCAGCGATTACTTGTATATTATATAATCGAAATAGATTATTGTCAACATAAAATCAATAAGAATTTTTTCCTCACTTAATACACCACCACATTAGACCTAGGTCATACACTTTCTAATATTGCTCCAACAGTAGTCAACACATAGCCACGATCTTTTAAAAGCGGTATTATCTGACTTAATGCATCGGGCGTTCCTGGAGCGTGGAGATGAAAAAGAACAATTGAACCGCCCGTTACTTGACTAATAACCCTATTTATTATAGTTTCTGAGGATAACCCACTCCAGTCCCGGGTATCAACGTCCCATAAAACAATAGCTTCATAGCCTAGGTTTCTAACCTCCTCTATTACATAATTGTTATAATCTCCATAAGGCGGACGGAAATATCTTGCCGGCGCATCACCTATACCTTTCTTTAACGCAGTTTCCGTACTAATAAGCTCAGCTGCGATGGCATCCGCCCCAAGCCAAGAAAAAACTGGATGCGAATATGAATGGTTGGCAATCTCATGCCCTTCTTCTGCTATTTTACGTACCAAGTTTGGGTTGTTTTCTGCCCAATCACCAGATAAAAAAAAGGTCGAGTGAACCTCATTAGCCCTTAAAACATCAAGAATAGTATCTACCCTATAACTACTCCCTCCGTCATCAAATGTTAGGGCAACTTTAGGACTAGCCTCGCTCACCCGGCTTATGACAGCAAATGGGTGAATAGCCTTCGGCGACTTTACTGCCTTTGGCGGAACTTTCGCAAGCAGTTGGGAGACGGTCACAATTTCGAAGCCCATACCCTTGAGCTCGCGAATTACTTCCGGCAGAGCGGCGGCTGAGTGTTTTGCCTTCATATTTATGCTAATAATATCACCGCTGGCAGCAGAGTTTTTTATTTTGTCGATAATTGCTTGCGGTGAATTTATTGTCCAGTCGCTAGTATCTAAACCACGAATAACGCTGAGAAAGTTAGCATAGGCTGCTTTAAGAAAATCATTCTCGTAGTAATTATATGGCGGGCGGACAAATTTAGCTGATACCCCAAGTGTATTTTGCAGTATCTCCCCTGCCCCCGTTAACTCTTTCGCTATTTCGTCGTCTCTTAGCTGTCCCCAATATTTCATGGTGAGACCATAATTCCCAAATTCGTAGCCTTTATCAGAGGTTTTTTTTACTAGAACCGCATTCTTTTCGATAAATTGCCCCGACAAAAAGAAGGTCATTTTTATCTGTTCCATTTCACCGATAGCAACGACACTTTCTAATTCTGCTGCCGTTCTAATATCTTCCACACTGATGGCTACTGCCTTTCCAGTAATTGCAACATTGTCAATTATTTCGCCAGGTTCGGCATAGACCGTCCCCATCAGCGTAAAATACCAAAGCAGCAGCATTGTTAAGACTTTCACATCACCAACTCCTATCCATGTCCTACATAGATATTTATGGTGAGTATCAGTCAATTATGCAAAATGATATTAGTATATAAAAAAACAAGGTAAAATCAGCTTAATAAAACCGATCTACCTTGCCAAATATTTTACTATAAAGGTCAACTATCACTTATTTACTTTTTGAGGATCGGCATAGTATTGGCAGCATGAGGCATTACAGTTACGGTATAGTCTTTACGGCCAAGCTTTTGTTCAGCAATAGCAATTGCCTCATCCAATGTTTCCGCAGCAATAAACCCAGCCTTTTCAACAAAAGCCTTGTTCTCCGGAAGGGTTACAAGAATCATCGGGATTTGTCTAGCCATGGCGCCGCATTTTAAGGCAATAAAACCTGGCACGGTAAATCCGTCGCGCAAAGCAATTTCACGATCATATAACGATTCATAGTTGAACCAGCCGCTGAAATCAGGCGGCTCCATAATATCACGACACTCAAGCAGCATAATAATAACACCGTCTTCTTTGGCTGCAATATAGGCATTATCAATAGTTTTTGAACCTTGATACAAGTTGATATCTTTAGGGAATCCGCCAGCTGAGGCAATTACAAGGTCAGCCTTTCCGTTAATTGGAACGCCGAAGATTTCTTCTACTGTCTTAGTTCCCTCGAGCCAAGCATCATACCAATGTCCGGCCACAATACGAGCAATCTGGCCTTCAGCTGTAAGTACTGCATTGAGCAAGAACGCCGGTTTTGCTAGTGCGGCCATTTCAGTCATATCTTCATTCATAAAATTACCTTCAAGTTTGCCAGATACGCAGCGGGGGCTTATGCCTTTACCGACTTCTTCATGCAGGCACAATCTATGATTAGCTTGAATACTTGCATAACCCGAGACACCAGGCATAATAGCTTTTCTTCCACCGCCGAAACCGGCCATCAAGTGATAAACAATACCACCCGTGAGAATTACTTTGTCAGCATTGGCAACGTGCTTATTAATCCAAGTCTCATTGCCGCGTGAAGTTTTACCAATAAAAACAAAGTCTTCGGTTTTAGGAGCATAGCTTTGCACAATCTCAACGCGATCTACAACTTCTTGACCGTAGGTTGCTACATTTTCTTCATCAGTATGATAACGATGAGCACCAAGACTAACTACAATTTTTATATCTGAATCAGGAATACCTGCTTCATTTAATTCATTTAAAAGAACCGGCAAAAAAAGATCATGGCGAACCCATTTACGGGTTATATCGCTGGCAATTATAGCTACGCTATCACCTTTTTTTACGACTTCTTTTAACGGCGGCGTACCAATTGGGTTATTCAATGCAACTTTAACGGCTGCTGGTACGTCAGCAACGGCCTCATAGTGTTTTCCTTCCACAAAATTTATGACGCGTTCTTCAGGCAGTGAAATTTTAAATTCGCCGTCTCCAAATCCCAGCGCATATTCTTTCAACATATGTTTCCCTCCTAAATTACAAATGTGCGGTTCTGAAACAGCAGAAAACTCGTTTTACATACTATTTATTATATCAATTATTATTGAAATGAGATAAAAAATCAAGGTAAAACAAAAAGACTCCAGCAAAAATCATAGTATAATGCATATTTACTGATTGTCAGTACGTTCTAATATTATGCGGTGATCCACAAGGTGTAATTCCTTAATGCGAGCTACTATTGTTTTACGTTGTCCAAATATGTTCTCAAGATAGATTTCATTACCCTGCGGTATTAATTTATCTACCCGCTCAAGAAGTAATTCTTCTTTACCACCATGGTGGATATATACATTAGCCTCGCACATTTTTATCCTCCATCTCCATACATTTTCTAATTTGGGCCAATAGCATTTCAACAAGGTGCGGCAATGGTTCAGCCGCGATTCCAATAATTTCGATATTACTGCGGTGGATAGGCAGTAAAAGTTTTTTAGCTTTGCTGCTCGCTATGGCGGCAGCCATGTTGGGCGATAACTCGCCCTGCATGGAATTAGCGACAATAATGCTAAGCGATCCTACTATCCAGTCAACCTCGTTTGCATTATAGATGATTGCATTTTCACCAGTCGCGCCTTCATTTGCACCCGCTTTCAGCATTGCTGCAGTAGCCAAGGAGTTAGTACCAAGGGCCAAAACTTCTACTTTGTCGTGAAATTCACGCCGTAGTCGCTCAATAATTACCTTGCCCATACCGCCGCCCTGCCCGTCAATGACTGCAATTCGCATCTATTTCCTCCCGAATCATATTAAGAATGATATAAGCTTTAATTCTCCCATTGCGCTACGGAATCTGAGCTATTGAAAAATAATGTATCTCCTTTAGCCTCCGCTTGTTCCAGGAATATTATTATACCTTCGAGATTTGCTTTGTTCTTCCTGCAAAATTGCTGCATTAAAGTTGTGTTTGTATATATACTCATATAGGGTATACTGACAATATGGAGAATAATAACAAAACCCCATTTCAAAAATGCCGAATTAAAGGAGTGGACACCTGTGGAGAAGTTATTTGATATTACCGGTATGGTTGGCCTAATCCTTTTAACGCTTACTTTGTTCTGGGCCGGCTTTTATAACCTTAAGCTTAAGCAAATAAATAGAGGCATACTGTTCATTTTATTTGGCATATTGGTAGCTGTGATTTTGGTTAAAGGCCTTCTCTGGCCTGATAGCACCTTTTAATGAAAACGACCGTCATTAGCCCGTGAGGCTTTAGACGGTCGCTTACTCATTAGCAATCAAAGTTCGTCTTCTATACCACCCTCGAGATGCGTTTCGGTATATGTGACGGGATTGTCAATAGCTCCGTGAGATTTCAATTCTTTGTACAGTGTTTCCTGCTTATCCTCAGGCAGCTTTTTGACGAATTTGTTGAGTTTTAATTCCTTAGCATTAAATCCTGCATCTCCGCCAGCTTTTATATGCTTTTCCAGGGTCATACAAGCACCTCCACTTTAGTACTTACAATTAGTATGTCCAAAAGACATATGAAAAGTCTTCTAATTTTTGACCATACTCCTGCCATGCGTGTTTTTTATCGTCTAAGTGGTAAAAGCTAGTTAGCAACTTGAACAAGAAGACCGTCATCGGCGAATAGCCGTTATGACGGTCTTGTTTATATCATATGTTAGCCTTAATTTCTGCCTTATAATAATCTTCATAAGTCTTATAAATGTAATCATACACGATTGATAAATTACATGCCTGTTGATCTTCAATATAGAATTCTTTACTTTCTTCACCAACACCTACACCGACATAATACTTACCCTTGACTTTGCCAATTTTAAATTTGATATGATTAATTTTATGTATTCCAAGAATTAAGAGCAAACCAAAGCGTTTTAGGTTGTCTTCACTACTAAATTCAACCGCTTCAGTAAAAGAGTAAGAAATATTCCTATCATAGTTCCCATAGGGGGCAAGTTTCAGAATATTGGGTTGGCCTCCCAGGTAGTTCATAAAGCCTTTAATTAGATTGCTAATAAACTGCTCACAGTCGACCTCGTAACAATTGTAATTATAGTCGTGTTCTGCTGCTATCTGTTGTAAATACTCATGCTTATTCATAACCTAACCTCCAGCATTATTTTACTATATTATTATATTTTCATACTTAAAGATAATAAATCCTGCTCATCAATACCCGGGTGGTACATATGTTGATAAAAAATCTTTGAAATAATTGCGCGGAGCGATGGCAATATGATAGAATATTCAATATATTCTATCATATTGTGAGGGGTGGTTCTTATGGAGAAAAAAGCTTGGTGTGAGCATGATGAAAAAACAGTAAAATACACGAAGTTAAATTATGAGTTTGATGATAAAGCCGTATTGCTCAGATTACGGTCATGGTTTTGCCCTGAGTGTGGTGTCCATGGCTCGGAATCAGAAATTATGGAACAACACGATATAAGATAATTCGATGATTGCGAGGAAAGCCAGTGGAAAGAACATTTGTATTAATTAAGCCCGATGGCGTGGCCAAAGGTGTCTGCGGAGATATAATTAGTCGATTTGAACGGCGTGGGCTAAAAATTGCAGGAGTAAAATTTTTTAATATATTGGCTGAGCAGGCTGATGAGCATTATAAAGAGCATAGAGGTAAAAGTTTCAATAGCAATCTTGTAAATTATATAATGTCAGGCCCCGTTTTAGCTATGGTTCTTACCGGTGAAAATGCAGTCAAAATTGTACGCGCAATGATTGGCCCCACTAATCCAGCGGAAGCAGCACCAGGCACAATCCGCGGCGACTTCGGACTGACAATAGAAAGAAATATTATTCACGGATCAGATAGTATTAGCAGCGCGGAGCGAGAAATCGAAATTTTTTTCAATAAGAATGAGCTAATATAAGATAGATGTATAAAGTGAGAAGCCGGGAGTATTACCGTCTTGGTCATCAGATAAATTTGATTCAATCTGCACTAAATAAGAAGCCATCTAGTAATTTTACTAGATGGCTTTTATGCTAAAATTCAATGGCGTCCCAGGAGAGATTCGAACTCCCGACACACGGCTTAGAAGGCCGTTGCTCTATCCAACTGAGCTACTGGGACAAAATTGGAGCGGGTGATGGGAATCGAACCCACGTGACTAGCTTGGAAGGCTAGGGCTCTACCATTGAGCTACACCCGCTTATTATTATATTGTGGTCGGAGCGGCAGGATTCGAACCTGCGACCCCCTGGTCCCAAGCCAGGTGCTCTACCAAACTGAGCCACGCCCCGTTAATCACAAAAACTATTGTATCATAAGGTTACATAACAGTCAATACTTTTCTTTTGGAAATATTTATTGAATCTTAGGAATTAGTTAAATTAGTAGCCAAGGCGAAAAGCCTTGGCTACTAATCACATAACTTATATTATCACAAAATGCTTGTCATAGCAAATCTTAAACTATAACTTTGCGGCTTACTTATTGAACAGATTTTTCAGGGCTTGTTTATTAGTTTCTCTGTTCAATTTAGCAATATAAGTGGTAAGTTTAATTTCCTTAGGGCAAGCTTGTACGCAGTTTTGGCTGTTACCGCAGCTAGCGATACCACCTTTGGCCATAATTGCATTCAGGCGATCTTCCTTAAAATACTCACCAATTGGGTGCAAGTTGAACAAATGCACTTGTCCTAATGGCTGTGGTCCGATGAAATCTGAACCAGGGTTAACGTTAGGGCAGGCTTCCATACAGCATCCGCAAGTCATGCAGCGGGAAATCTCGTATGCTTCTTGAGCAACCCTCGGATTCTGACGCGGAGCATCGTTATGCACTTCCCAGGTTCCATCAACCTTTACCCAACCTTGAATGCGTTTTAAGTTTTCAAACATTAAGGTACGGTCAATGTGAAGGTCACGGATAACAGGGAAGGTACGAGCCGGCGCAAGGCGAATTGGCTGTTGCAGGTGATCAATCAATGCTGAGCATGCTTGTTGAACCTTACCATTAATAACCATTGTGCACGCACCGCAAACTTTTTCAAGACAGTTACATTCCCAAACAGGGGCAGTTGTCTTTTTGCCGTCTTTTGTTACAGGATTCTTTTGAATTTCCATAAGACACGCAACAACATTAAGTGCAGGGCGATAGTCAACTTCAAACTCTTCTGTGTAAGGTTTGGAGTTAGGACCATCTTGTCTTTCTATAATAAAATGAACTTTTTTCTTATTTTCTGCCATGATTATCCAACCTCCTTTTTACGCTTTTTTGGCAACAGCATAGTTACGAGGACGCGGTTTAACCAGCGAATGATCAAAATCCTCATAGCTAATTATAGGTTCTTCTGTTGCCGGGTCATATTCAGCGATTGTAATCTTCATGAAGCGTTCGTCATCACGGGTTGGGAATTCGCGCTTGTAGTGCGCGCCGCGGCTTTCATCACGCATACGTGCTGCTTTGGTTATTACTAAAGCATAAATAATCATATTGCGAAGCTGTCTTACAAACATTGCTTCTTGGTTTGCCCAGGTTGATCTGTCAGTTAGGCCGATATTATCCCAACGTTTAAGAATTTTCTTTACTTCAGCGAAACAGTAATCAAGGTCTTTATTCACACGCTCGATGGTAACGTATCTGGTCATTAAGTTACCGAGTTCATGGTGTAGCTGATGCGCATTTTCTGGTCCATCCATTTTTAAGATGGCTTCATATTCAGCGCGAGCTTCGTCTTCGGCTTTTTTCAATTCTGCGTCAGTAAGTTCTGAACCTTTTTCCCCTTGTTTAGCCCAACGCATAGCTTCCGGACCGGATACAGTACCAGAATAGCAAGCGGATAGAAGTGAGTTTGCACCAAGACGGTTTGCACCGTGATATTGATAATCACATTCGCCAGATGCCATAAGACCAGGAATGTTGGTATTGTGTTTAATATCTACCCAGATACCGCCCATGGAATAGTGAACGGAAGGATAAATTTGCATCGGAACTTTACGGGGGTCATCGCCCACGAATTCCGAATACATTTCCAGAATACCGCCCAGTTTACGCTCGAGGTAATCAGCCGGAATATGGGAAAGGTCAAGATATACTTTGTTTTCGCCGTCGATACCAAGTTTTTGGTTTACGCATACATCGTAAATCGCACGAGATGCTACGTCACGCGGTACAAGGTTGCCATATGCAGGGTACATTTCTTCCAAGAAGTACCAAGGCTTACCATCTTTATATACCCAAACACGGCCGCCTTCACCACGGCAAGCTTCTGACATTAAGCGGTTTTTATCGGAACCAGGAATTGCGGTCGGGTGAATCTGAATAAATTCAGGGTTACCGATTTTAGCGCCTTGCTGGTATACAGCAGATACTGCTGAACCATTACAGATTGTCGAAGCAGTACATCTGCCGAATATCATACCAGGGCCGCCTGTTGCCAGGATAACTGTATCAGCGCGGAAGGCTTTGATTTCCATGGTATTCATGTCTTGGCATACAGCACCGCGGCAAATGCCTTCTTTATTTTTAATGATTTTGATGAATTCCCAGAATTCGTATTTCTTAACAGCACCTTTTACTTCCCAGGCACGAACTTGTTCGTCAAGCGCGTAAAGAAGTTGCTGACCGGTAGTGGAACCAGAAAATAAAGTACGTTTGTTTTTCTGACCGCCGAAATTACGAAGGTCCATTAAGCCTTCAGCTGTACGAGTAAATGGAACACCCATACGATCGAACATTTTAATCAATTTAGGAGCGGCTTCGCACATGCCTTTTATTGCAGTCTGGTCGGCAAGGAAGTCACCACCATAAACAGTATCATCAAAATGTTCATAAGTGCTATCATTTTCACCCTTTGTATCCATACAAGCATTCATACCGCCTTGTGCACAAAGGGAATGAGAACGTTTTACCGGGCAATACGAGAATAAATCAACTTCGCCGCCGGCTTCGCAAATCTTTAAAGTAGCCATTAAGCCGGACAAACCGCCGCCAACAACTATAATTTTCTTTTTCACTCGGGTTCTCTCCTTAATTTTTAATGTAAATAACTAAGTTAGGATGCAAAGGCAATCGTGGCCATTACAGCAACGATTGACAGTACCGCGCATAATCCCCAAGCAATCTTGTTCGCAAATGCCTGAGCGCGAGGACCAACTGTTACACCCCAAGTAATAGACATTGTGAAAAGACCATTGGTGAAGTGGAAAATCGCTGCAACAATACCGATGCAATATAGAACCAGCACAATCGGGTTGGATAGGTAGCCATGCATTAAATCGTAATTAATAGGTACACCGCTGCCTTTAAGCATGATACGCAGATATCCTACGTGCCAGATGAGGAATACTGCAAGATAAAGAGCGGTCATGCGCTGCAAATAAAACTGCCAGTTGCGAACATAACCATAATCACCCTGATTATTTTTAGCATTAAAGGTTATGTACAGTCCATAGATTGCATGGAACAAGAAAGGAATAGCGATAGCAAAAATCTCAAGCGGCAGCATAATTTCGGCCGGAATAGCTGCAAGTTTGGCAACTGTTGCATCAAAGGCTGCGCCGCCTCCTAGTACAGTTGAGATCGAGAAGATATGCTCTAGTAAGAAAAAACCGATAGGAACAAGACCTGAAATCGAATGAACGCGCCTGATATAAAAGTCAAGATTGTTGTTCATGCTTTTACCTCCTGTAATATTCGGCGGATATTAATCGGAGCCGCCGCCTCCCTGCCAATCTGGCAGCCTAATTTTTGCTTGTCTTATATCTAGCCAAAAAAAATAGCATCTGTCTTAATATTATGAATGCGCTTGGCACTATAACGAGGATCTAATACGCAGTAAGCAGTATTTGAACTTTAAAACAGATGAACGACAATAAGAATTAATTAAAGTCTGCGATACGGTTTTTGACCTTCTTCGTAAAAGTTATTTCCTTCACTGTCGACAACGACTATTGCCGGGAAGTCTTCTACCGTCAACGCTGCTATAGCCTCAGGGCCAAGATCGCCATACGCCAGTACTTCGTACTTTTTAATACACTTTGAAATCAGCGCTGCAGCTCCGCCAACAGCGGCAAAATAAACAGCACCATGTTTTTTCATTGCATCTACTACCTCTGCGGAACGTGAACCCTTGCCTATCATGCCTTTCAAGCCTTGTTCAATAATCTTAGGAGCATAAGCGTCCATCCGGCCTGAAGTAGTAGGGCCAGCCGATCCAATCGGATTGCCTGGTTTTGCAGGCGTTGGTCCCAAATAGTAAACAATTTGATTAGTTAAATCAACTGGTAATTTTTCACCGCGATCTAAGGTTTCAACCATACGCTTATGCGCTGCATCGCGAGCGCTATAGATAACACCGCTTATAAGTACGCTGTCACCTGCTTTAAGCTTACGGGCCGCTTCATCAGTTAGCGGTGTGGTAATGCGAATTTTTTCTGCCATCACTTTACACCTCCTTACAGCTCAATCTCAGCATGCCTTGTAGCGTGGCAATTTATATTTACACTTACAGGCAATCCAGCAATATGCGTGGGATACCATTCAACGTTTACAGCAAGCGCTGTTGTGGTACCACCAAGCTGAGGTCCAATACCAGTTTTATTAACCATTTCTAAAAGTTCTTGTTCTAATTTAGCATACTCCGGATGCGGATTGCGCACTTTGATTGACCGAAGCAGTGCCTTTTTAGCTAAGATTGCTGATTTTTCCATTGTTCCGCCAATACCAACCCCAATAACTGTCGGCGGGCATGGGTTCATACCGGCACTTTGAACAATATCCAATACTGCCTTTTTAACTCCTTCTACGCCGTCAGCAGGAACAAGCATTTTAAGCCCGCTTTTGTTCTCACTGCCGAACCCTTTGGGAGCAACTTTAATTTTAACTTTGTCACCGGGAACAATATAAGTATGGATCACAGCAGGAGTATTGTTAGTCGTGTTTTTGCGGTCGAATAGAGGTTCGGCCACTACCGACTTCCGAAGATAACCTTCGGTGTAACCTTTAGCAACCCCGGCATTTACTGCATCTTCGAGATTGCCGCCAACAAAATGCACATCTTGACCGATTTCCATAAAAATGACCGTCATACCAGTATCCTGACAGATCGGCCTATCTTCGTTTCTTGCGATATCGGCGTTTTGCACTATCTGGCTAATTACATCTTTTCCTAGTGGAGATTCTTCTGTTTCTTTAGCTTTGACAAGTGCTTCGTAAACATCCTCCGACAAATAATAGCAAGCATCTACACAGAGCTTTGCCACTGCCTGAGTAACTTCTTCAACATTAATCGAACGCATTTTTTACCTCCTATTACCCACATTCACGTTAATTTTAGCACAATCCAAATAGGTTGACAACCAGTTTTTAACCAGAATATCTAGCTATTAGCTTTAGTTTTCCCGTTGCCGGCATCTTAATGACGGGACTTAACTCGCCTTATTATGTTAGCAATTAGTTTGCCCTCATCTGATATTAAATACAAATAGGTAGAGTCGGGAACCATCCTTCTTACAGTTTGCCAGTCATTATCCCGAATAGCCTGCCTTACTTTTGAGGCACTGATTATTTCCCCGTTAATCGCCAGGCGCGGCATCTCGACTACCTTGATCCCCTTTTGGGGTAAAACCTCCAGCAATGCCTGATTATATGCCCTGGTTATTGAACAGTAGGGTTCACTACCAACGTAGCGGGTAGTTACTTTTAAGGCTGGAGCGATATGACGACTGAAAATCTCAGCATCAAGTCTTGTCTGAGCCAACACCGTCTCATCGCCCCGCGTAAAATACCCAGGAAAAGTCGCGGCCGATACAATATATTTTCCGGCCGGAACAATCACTACATTATTATATTCCGATAATCCCGCTTTAACTAAATCAAGCCGTACCTCAAACGGAAACACTGACTTTTCTTCACTAACCACAAGGACAACCACACCTTGATTTTCAGCGGCCGCCTTGGCTATAACAGCCTTGTGCCCTAGCGTAAAGGGGTTGCAATTTACTACCAGACACGCCCGGTTTTCCGGAGGCAATTTAGCGGCGCTTGCCGATATTTCCCGGCAATAGCTGTCAATTGACCCAAGCCCTGATTCCAAGAGAGCGGCATATGGTTCAACCTTGCCAATCTCTTTAAAGCCGAGCGCGGCAAATAAATGGGCCTTTTCTGGTTTAGTATAAATAAAATAATGGAAAATCCCCCGACGCGAGGCTGCTTTAAGCAAATGACTAATAACCACCGACGTTAGTCCCTCGCCCTGCAAAGAATCCTCGACTGCAATATTCCGAAGAACTTCTCCCATAAACGACCCTGTCGCAATAATAGAATTATCCCGGTATAAGGCCATTGTATACTCGATAGCAGTTTCGTCAAATATGAGATCGAAGTTAGACAAGAATTGCCTAACTTCATTAACTTGACGCGCATTATTGAGATTAATAATACGTTCGTCAAAACCACCCCACGACATATCAGTCCACCACCTGGCGAACAACATCAATTATAGTCCCGTCACGGTACTCAACTACAGCAACAATATTATCACCGGTAACTACCGCATCAGGCTCGCCGGCAATATCTTCGGCCAAAGCTTTCAATTCAGTAATATCTTTAACCAACAATCCCGCCGCTTTCAATTGTTCTTTCAAATCTTCGCGCTGGGGATTTACAGCTACGCCGCGTTCGGTTACCAGTACGTCAATGGTTTCACCCGGTGTTGTAACGGTTAATACTTTGTCAACAATAATCGGCAAACGACCGCGCAACAGATTGGCCACAACAATCGTGATTTCAGCTCCCGCCGCTGCATCGGCGTGCCCGCCCGAACCGCCCATTATAACGCCGTCAGAGCCAGTAACAACGTTTACATTAAAGTCGGTGTCAATTTCAGTTGCCCCTAAGATAACAGCGTCGAGCATATTTACGGTACACCCCGAATTGTATGGACTGGCGTAATAATCAGCACCAATTTCCAGGTGGTTAGGATTAGATCCGATTGATCTGACTGCTTCTAAGTCAAAACCTTGCACATCCATTAGCTTTTTAAACAAGCCCTTTTCCAGCATTTCTACCATATAGCCGGTTATTCCGCCTAATGCAAAACTCCCGGTTATATTCTGCTTCTCCATCATTTGACGGACAAAGTGGGCTGTAGCCAACGACGCTCCACCAGCTCCCGTTTGGAAGGAAAAGCCATCTTTTATCAGGCCGGCAGCTTTTATTACCCTGGCTGCATTATCTGCAATTTTTAGGCCTACCGGGTCTTTAGTAATACGGGTAGTGCCGGAGACTATTCCTTTAGGGTCACCAACACTGTCGACTTTTACAACATAATCAACCCGAGTTTGCGGGATCGAAACAGGCATTAGCGGATAATCAAAAATACAATCGGTGACCGCTATAACATGGTCGGCATATTGGGCGTCAGGAAAAGCATAACCAAGCGAACCGCAGGCTGCGGTACCCTGAACACCGTTAATATTGCCATATTCGTCGGCAGCAGGCGCGGCTATGAAAGCAACGTCAATTTTAAGCTGTCCGCACTCAATAGCCCGCGCCCGCCCGCCATGCGTACGCATAATTACAGGCTTGGCTAAGATGCCGTGTGATATTGCCTGAGCGACAGGCCCTGACATGTAGTTGATGTCAAGAGCGGTAACAACACCGTTTTTAATATGATCGATTAACGGTTTGTGCACCGGAAAAACCGAACTTAGCGCAACTTTTAGATTCTTAATGCCGAGTTGAGCCGCAGTTGCCAATACCATGTTAACAACTTTATCACCATTCCGAAAGTGATGATGGAACGAAAGTGTCATGCCGTCGACAACCGGTATGGCCTTAAATGCTTGTTCTAAACTATTTAACAGCTTGCTTTGACGGGGCCTAACCATCTTTACCTTAGGCGCCCGACGCTCCATATTCGGCGGAGTATTAAAGGCCCCGGCGAAGGGCACTACCTTGCCATAGCCCTCTATTTGCTCAGGTATTTCACGATTAATTGCATTTCTCATATCTCAGCCTCCTTAACCAAGCCCAACAGCCTTGCTAAGTATAGGATACGTTCTGCGCGATTAACAACAGGCGCATCAACCATTTTGCCGTGAAGTGATGCAACGCCTGAGCCTTCGGCTTCGGCCAGCCGAATAGCCTCTACAACCCGCTCCGCCCATTCGATATCATGCTCAGTCGGATTAAACACCTCATGAATAATATCAATTTGCCGCGGATTTATAGCTAATTTACCCTTAAAGCCAAGTTGTTTGGCCATCTCGGTATCCTCTAAAAGTCCTTGCTCATCATTAGCATCGGTGTACGGAGTATCTATTGATTGGATGCCGGCCGCAGCCGCCGCATTTACAATCAACGTGCGGGCTGTGAATATCTCTGTTCCTTGTTTTGTACGATTAGCGCCGAGCACTGCCGTATAATCCTCGGCACCCAAGGCCAGTGCGACTACGCGTTCGTCAGCCTTAGCAATATTATACGCCTCGGCAATACCACGCGGCGTTTCAAGCAAAGCAATCAAATTCACCCGTTTCTGACCAGGCTTTTCAGCCGCTTCAATCAGGGAGACCACTGCTTTTATATCTGCAGCCGACTCTACTTTGGGCACCAGAAACAGGTCCGGCTGACACGGAACAAGGGTTCTTATATCTTCTTTGCCAAAAGTGTCTATGGTATTTATCCGGACAACGGTTTCGCTGCGCCCATAGTTAACATTAAGCAATGAATGGGCTACCAATAGACGCGCCGCATCTTTCTCGCCCGGAGCCACCGCATCCTCGACATCTAAGATAACCGAGTCAGCGCCGAACACACCGCCATTTTGCAGCATTCCGGGATTATTACCCGGAATGAACAGCATTGTCCTTCTAAGATCCATTACAGTACCTCCCCCTTCAGCACTGCGCCCGCCCTGCCAAGCGCTGCCAAAGTACGTGCCTTAATGGTACAATCCAAAGCTCCTCTGTCGACTGCTTTCAGATAGACGTCTTCTATACCCTGCTCAGCTAAAACCCCAGCAAGGGTTTGGCGAATAGCTCTGCCATATTGAGCCATCACGATACTTTCAATTTCAATAACAGTCCCGGAGCCTTCGGCAAGCGGGGAAACAGTAACTAATATATCACTTGATTCGAGGGTGCCCGCCTGGGCAGTCGTTAAAATTATTCCCAAACCTAAAGCCTCCCTTTGAGCCAGTCCTGCTGACTCCAATTTGTGGAAATTATATCGAAACAGCGTAACTTACGCCGGCAAACCCGTCAAGATTTTCAGATAGCGGTCCAACTTGGCCGATAATAAGAAACGTATTGGCCTTTGGATCAAACTTGTATTCTTTGAACAGACGAAAGTTCTCAATGTTCTCAGTGTTTCTAACATGTGTACGAGGACCTGAGCAATCCCACACATCCTCGCCAATTCTGATGTGGCCCTCATCATAATATGATACATTAATACCCTCATCAATTATCTTGTTTACCTTCTTCTCAACTTCGTTAAGGTCAGCCTCAATCAGAGCCGGATACTCAAGTACAAACCCGTGATGAACGTCGCGATGTCCAAATTGTAGGCCGGCACCATAGTCTTTCGTCAATACCATACTTGTAAGGTCCTCAGCAGTATGTGCCATTTTACGGTACCTTAATGTTTTTACAACAACATCCTTGATTTCTTGCGGAAAAGGTCCGAAGACTGTCGGACGAGAAACAATAACTTCGCCGCCAACCCCAATCAAAACTTCGGCGTTTATTCCTAAAGCAGGATAAAGCAGGTCAAAGTGTTCAACAATGACCCGCTTGTTATTCTTGAGCGCCAGCTTTACTGCCTCGGCCAAGACATGCAGTTGCGTAAAAGCCATTTCAAATCTCATATCTACATGATACGAATGGCTGGAAAAAAAACCTTTATCAACATTCTTAAGCAACGGCAGCGGTCTGACATTTACTCCGTCATCATCATTAGTTAGTTCCAGGCCGGGAAACATGCCTTTGATAAGCGATGATTTGCCTGCGCCCGCATCGCCAATGACACCTATCAGTCTGTCAAGCGGTGATAAATAGCGTTCACTGATTTGCTGCCCAAGAACATACATCCGATTACGGCCCCGCGGTGCAAAGTAACTGGCGTACATAAGTTGTTCAATAATTGTTGGTTTCATACTATACCTCCATTATCTGCACCGCTGCGGCCTTGTAAAACTAATAAGCTTTACGCAGTGCCAGAATACGGTTCATTTCGTTGTAGACAATCATTAATCCTTCGTCTACCCCCATGCCCGGTTTGGCAAGCATTTGGTCAGGCTGGGTAGCCATTGCAATGTGTACACATACTTGTGCTGAACGATCAGTCTCATTGCAAGTGCCGCCTTGGTAGGCTCCAATACCTTTTTGTTTGCAATATAGATTGGCTTCAATAATATTGTTTATACCGCCAAGGTCCGGCGTTTTGATTTGCAGCATATCACCCGCATGGTTATCGGCAAACAGTTTGATGTCTTCAAAAGTATTGCACCATTCGTCAGCGACAATTTCAACTTTAATATTAGCCTGATGTACACGCTCGGTAATCTCGGCCAAAATAGCAATTTGTTTGTCGCGGTCCTCAACGTCGACAGGGCCTTCAATCCGTAACTTTAAAGGCGCAGCAGCTTTTTCTAACTTTGCAAAATAGGCTACAATTTTGGCAATATCATTGTCAAATGCCAAGCCGATAGTGCCATAGACATCGATATGCAGCACCGGGTTGTAGTCTTCATCGGTACGAAGCTTCAAAACGCGGTTTTTTAACCATTCAACGTATTCCAACAGCAAGCTGCCGTCATCGCCGAGCTTGGATTTTACATGGTTAATAAGTGCATGTGGCAGTACCTGAGCCTTTTTGATAATCATCTTGTCAGCGTTATCATAACGATCGTCGCCTGATTGAGTAAAGACTGGAATCTCTTTGTCACTAACTTGAGTATTATATTCTTCAGCGATTACTTCGCACATCAATTTATGTTTTGCTCTAGCTACCGCATCAAGAATAGCCTGGGTTACACCATAACGCAGAGCAGTATGAATGCGCTTGCCGGTTTTCGAATCAACCATATTGTCTATTTCTTCGGCCAGCGCTTTAAATGATGAGAGCTCACGACCAACTAACCGCGGCTTTATTTCTTGCTGGATAACCGGAATAAAATCATCAGCCAAGAACAATGGGTCACGCCCGCCGGCACCGCTATATTGCACAGCTGCGCAATCACCATAAGCTACCTGTCCGTCCTCAAGCACAATCATCACCGATACACACTCGCCGGCTTGACGCACCTTCTGAAAGCTAGGAGTGACCGGATTGCCAATGTATGTGAAGCCATCATGCTCAGCACCTGCTTTAATGGCCCGCTGGTCATCAAAATAAAACCCTGTTAGCCCTCTTGAACACACAATGTCTTTTATTTTCATTAAGAACATCTCCTCTTAATTATCTAGGTCTGCCAACAAGGCGGCCTTTTGAAATAGCATATATATCATCAATTACCATTTGGAAACTGGCGATGCGGCCTTCGGCTTTCGCGCGCTCATCCATTTTTATTTTATGAAAATCAACAAGGTCTTGGGTGAACGGCAGATTGCCGGTATCAAACAGTCTTACTGCGCCGGTATTGTCCCGTGCCGGTAAAATCTTGTTGAGGGTATAGTTGCTTGGCGCAAACGGTACATCAAGAACGCCCGCCTGAAATGCTCTAACAGTTCCAATGGCATAGTCGTTCTTACCTAGTTCAAATACTTTATCCAAAATACAACGCGTTTCTGCTTTAATAATTTCAATTTCCTGCTCAACTTCCTTAGTAATCGGGAAGGGCTGATCCAACAGCATGTTAATTGCTTGCTTGGTAGCTCTGAGACCCTGGGCATTAGCTTCTTTCGTCGGAATCCCCAGTGCTTCATGCGGAGTTTTGACAATTACTTTAGTTGCTTTGGACAGAGCTGCCGCTGCCGCTCCCCATGAAATTACCGCAAAGGCTTTAGCCTCGTCTTGCGGGAATCCGCCCATCCACTGATGGAAGACCGTAGTTAGAATACAGTCGTTATAACCATGCTTTGCAAAATACTCTTCGGCCAGCTGCTCAAGCGACTTGATAGCCGCAACATCCTGAATTAAATTACCGCATTGACCGTAACCAAGAGTTATATTTTTGACACCTTGTTCAGCCGCAAGCATCCCTTCGATAATAGCAATAGCATGGGAAATACTGGGCGGAACAAGAGTGCCGGTCAGTGGCCCGAACGGTTCACGGTTGATCTCAATACCATGCTCAGCATACAAACCGACAAGACGGTCAGCATATTGCCAGTCAAGAATTGTTTTTTCCAGTGATACACTCTTTGCATACGGAATGTTATACGAAATTCCGCCGCCCTCATATGAGGTGTAACCGCCGGCCAGCGTTATTTCGGTAAGTAAACGGGCATCAGGGGTGCCATGACGAACTTGCAGCGGAGCATCAACACTTTCTACAACTTGACGGACACCTTTTACCCCATGGTTAACGGCCGGAAAACCGTTTAGCAGCGAACGCCCTGCCCTTTTACTTTCTTCAATGCCGTTCTCGGCTTCTTTATACTGATTTTGCCGGGTGTAACTGTCGATAGTTGTCGGCAAAAGATCAGCCTCACCTTCAGTGCGAAGGAAATTCAATAAATTGATATGTTCATTGATCAAAGCTACACCGGCTCTAGGCTGGGTGAGCGTTTCGCCATTTTTCTTAGCTTTTATTAAGCGTTTTGCAAACTGCCGCTTGGCCGGGATAGTTTCATGATATTTTACCGCTTCCTCAAAATTGACTTCGTCGCCGGTAGGCCATTGTTTAAGTACTTCTTCACGCACAGCATTAAATTCAGCATGCGTCCACTTTTTATTTTTTAATTCCACTGTTATTCCCTCCGCACAATATATTTTTTCATTAGTCGAACAGCTAAATCCGGATATTCTCCACCTAAAAGACCCATTGACGCTAAGATATAATCGCTGTCGATCAGATATTCAGGTTCCTGCGGTTTCAAAATATGCGGAACAGAGTGATCGAACATTATACCGCTGAGAATCTCCTCAGGTTGAGGATTATTGATAATTACGCCACCCGTGCCGACTACTGTCTTTACGGCTGTTAAATCTTTGCCAACTTGAACAAACGCCGGGCCGTATAATGTATAAACTGTCTCCAAGTGACCAGCGTGACGATCGGCGCTAACACTGGTACAGGCCCGCCCCATAGCAATTTCCGTTTTTTCTTCCTTTTCGCCTTTCGGCAGGTACTCAATTTCTTGAGCTACTTTATCGACATATCGGACAACTTCTTCTTCCGGTATCCCGGCATAGCCGGCAATTATATTAGCTCCGGCCGCCTTGAGCAGCGCTCCGGCACTGTAGCGCATCCCGAGGTCACCTTCTACCGTCCGCTTAGCAAACGGTTCAGGCAAACCACGCAGGGCAACATTTGCTTTGGTCGGATCACCCTTGGCTATCGAGTATATATCCGTTGTTGCACCACCAATATCAACTACCATAAGATCGCCTAGCCCAGTTTCATTCGGACCGCCTATTGACAGCAATTCAGCTGCCGTAAGAACGGCTGCCGGGGTCGGCATGACCATTTTATCGACAAACTTGTTGGCTCGGTTGAGCCCTTTGGCTGCGATAATTCGTTTCAAAAATATCTCGCGGATGGTTTCCCGGGCCGGCTGGATATTTAATTCATTAAGCTTAGGCATGACATTTTCAGTATGACGAACTTCGGTCATCGTCTCAGAAAGAATCTTTACTATCGTCGGCGTAACCGATTTATTGCCGGCAACTACCATCGGCACATCTTGGCCTAAGTTTTTTAGCATATTGGCATTATGGAGAATGACTTCTTTATTGCCGCCATCTGTGCCACCTGCCAGCAAGATAATATCAGGTTTCATTGCCGCGATTTCTTCAATCTCATATTCACTTAACTCATTGCCAAATACCCCGAGAATCTTTGCTCCTGCTCCTAGCGCTGCACGTTTTGCAGCTTCCGCCGTGAGTTCCGGCACCAGACCAACGGCCACCATTTTAAGTCCTCCGGCCGCACTCGAACAGCCTAGCACTTTGACGAATTCAAGCTTTCCGGTTTTTTGGAATAAATCCTCAAGAGCCTGATTCAAGCCATCCATGATATCAGTTTCGACTGTTGTTATCCCGCGGGCCGTACCCAAAATAGCCTCGCGCTCAACATCTACTGCCGTGATTTTGGTATAAGTACTGCCAAAATCAATGAGCAATACATTATTCACTTAAAAGCCCCCGCTTTTTAAGATCGCTTCTTAAATCTTCCGTTACTTGATCAGGCAGTGTACCTGGCGCATAAACCTTATCGTAACCCATTTCGGTGAATTTTTTCTCAACCTCGGCGAAATCAGTTTTACCAACTACAAGATTACCGCCGACATAGAGAAGAATATTGCCAATTCCAGCCTCACGGCAGCGATCTCTAAGTCCCCGGCAATCTATTTCACCATGTCCATAAAGCGAAGCTACTAATATAGCTTTAGCATCAGTTTCAATTGCAGCGTTCACAAAGTCTTCCTGCGGCACTAAAACTCCCAGATTAACCACTTCAAACCCCGCTGCGGTAATAGCGTGATTGAGAATTTTGTTACCTACAGCGTGACAATCTGCACCGATAACACCCAAAACTACTTTTACCTTGTTCTCCATGTATTAAAACCCCTTTGCATTTTAAAAATTGGCAGTTCACACTGCTTATTCCACACTGATGATATTCATTTGTATTATGGTTACCCTTTATACTGGCGTAATCAATCTGGCCAGCAGCTGATTTAAAGACCCCTGATCAATCTCATAATAGAAGGGTATTATATCCTGACCTTCTTGCGCATATCGTCGAACAGCATTCTGGCGTTCATCGGCCACCACTATAACGCTTTGCTGCGCAATAAATTTCCGTAGCTGTTCGGGATCATCGGAGTAACAAACTTGAAGGTTAAGCCCGCTAATCATATTCTTGCTCAGCAATGATTCAAATAATTCAAAATAATGACTGCTGACAGCAACCACTCCAACTGTTGTTCCTACTACCAGTCTCGCTAATTTAATAACAGCTTCTAAGTTCGGAACGGCAGCTACAGTAATTAGCTTGGTTTTATCTCCTCCCATTAAATCGGCTACTTCAGATTTGTGTTCAACTGCTGTAACAACAAGATCGCATGCCACCAGAAGTTCTGCCGGAACTTTTCCCGTTCTCAACTCCAGAAGACTAATTTCTTCAAAACTAACATTGACCGTTTGACCAATCTGACTTACATAGTGATGCACATGTTCAGGGGCACAAGCTACAACTGCTATGCGCATACTGCGAACTGCAACAGCTTTTTCCTGAGCCCGTATTCTGACAATAGCAGCAAACTGTTCAAATGAAAAACCCAATTCCTGCGCTTTCGCCATTGCATTGTCAATTAGCCTGAGTAGTCGCTCCCGCTTACTACCGGCGGCGTCTATTTGAAAATCATCGTCTGCAACAGCTTTAACAAACGTCCCTCGGCCTTGTCGAGCCTCAAGCACGCCTTCCATTAAAAGCTCTTTATAGGCGGCACTGACTGTATTCCGGCTTATACCAAGTTCAGCGGATAAATCCCGCTCGGTAGGCAGTTTGGAACCAGGTTTATAATCACCCGCCTTTATCTTTTCCAGAATGTAGTTTTTCACCTGAAGATATATGGGCATCCCAAAACGTTGTAGAATCATATTTACCTCGCATATTGGATTAATCCATTAGTCCAATTACTTTTTATGAATATATTATCCCATATGCGTATTCAAAAGACAATGCTTTTGGGGAAATTTACCTAACCATTTAAACCCAATAAAAGACTTAGGCGCGAACTTTACGCCTAAGTCTTTTATCAATGCTGAATTATTTAAGATTTTTAACGCGGACTACAATTGTTCCGGCGACTTTATCACCAATCCGTTGATTTAGTTCAGTTACCCATACTGAAATTACACCAATTATATAGGCGGCCGGCAAGGCGTCAATAACCCGGAGCACTGTTCTCAGCACAGCTGCCCGGACATCGCAAGGACTTCCATCCAACTTGACCACCTTTAACCCGACTGCCATCTTGCCTAGAGTCGCACCTTTTTTCCCTTCAAACAACACATAGTAAGCTAAGCCCAACAAAGTGCTTAACAATAATCCCGGACCTTCCAACTCAAAACCGCTAGATCCATACGTGCCAAAAACAACGGCAATAATATAAGAAATAGGCAAAAAAACCAAGGCATCAATCAATAAAGCAAGGAACCTAATACAAACTCCGGCCCCTTTTAGTATTTGACGTTCACCTTCCATCTCCAGACTCCCCTCATACTTTATATTGCGGCTGCAGCCATCAATACAATATATGCATTACATAAAAAAAAGCGCCTTTTATGACGCTTATTTCTATAGTAATTCGATTTGGCAGGCGGAAATATTATCTCCATCAATAGTTATAATTCCAAAGGTAGGCTTTTGATTATTAGACGGCAGCGATGCGCTACCGGGGTTAAACAGTAAAGATTCAGCATCTTTTATTAATTCCGGAATGTGAGTGTGACCAAAAACAACGATAGCTGCCTCATACTGTCTTGCCCAAAATCGAAGTTCCGCTAATCCTTGATTAACATGGTAGCGATGTCCATGTGTCAGCCATATCGACAGTCCTTCGAGGTTTAAAAATTCGTCAAGCTTGGTCGGTGCACCGCCATCACAGTTTCCCTTGGCTGCAATCACCTGCACACCGGTTAATCTCTTGAGGTAATCGCTATCCCAGCTATAGTCGCCGCAGTGCAACCAAAGGTCAACTGCCCCCGCCGCTTCAGCTGCCTTTTTTATCGCCGTCATGTTGCCATGTGTATCGCTAATAACACCGATCTTCATCTAAAAAATCCTACCAGCTTGGCCGCCATATTTTTTATGGCGAGACCCCGATGACTTATAACGTTTTTTTCAGCAACAGTAAGTTCTGCAAATGTTTTGCCGAATTGTGGGACATAAAACAGCGGATCGTAGCCAAAACCGCCGTTTCCGCGCGGCTTGTCTAAAATAATACCTTCACATATTCCGTCAGCAGTAATGATTTTGCCATCGTCGGCAGCAAACGCCAACGCGCAGCGAAATCGACCGGAACGATTATCACTCCCTGTTTTCATAAGTTCATCGAGCAGCTTTATATTGTTCAGCGAATCGGTAGCATGCTCGCCAGCATAGCGCGCCGAATATACGCCGGGCGCTCCTCCTAAAGCGTCAACCTCAAGCCCAGAGTCATCAGCCAAGCATGCTTTGCCGGTATGGTGAGCGTAATGACGCGCTTTTTTTTCGGCGTTCTCAGCAAAGGTGCTACCGTCTTCAACAGCTTCCGGAATTTCACCAAAATCAGTTAACGACAAAACTTTCACCGGCAATTCAGCCAACGCAGCGGCAAACTCAGCAACCTTACCGGCATTTTTAGTGGCGATAACTATCTCAATCACCCTTCACGCCCCACCTTCCATGATAGCGGTCCTAAAATATCTTTCTGATAGTCAATCAGTCTATTCACACCGGCTTCACCAATCTCCAGCATGTCATTAAACTGCTTCCTGGTAAACGGGTGCTTTTCACCAGTACCTTGGACCTCAACAAATTGCCCAAACCCCGTCATGACAACATTCATATCTACAACAGCATTAGAGTCTTCTTCATAGCATAAATCAAGCACAGCATCTTCGCCGACAATTCCTACACTAATTGCCGCAAGAAAATCTTTAACTGGGAACGGTTTGGCCGAATCTGAATAAATTTTATCGACAGCATCAACCAAGGCAACAAAAGCTCCGGTAATAGAAGCTGTTCTTGTCCCGCCATCAGCCTGAACAACATCACAGTCAATCCAGATAGTCTTTTCCCCCAACGCCTTCAAATCAACAACACTGCGCAGCGCTCGGCCAATCAGCCGCTGAATTTCATGCGTGCGGCCGGTTAATTTGCCTTTCGCCGACTCTCGGGCGTTACGCGTCTGAGTCGACCGCGGCAGAAGTGAATACTCAGCTGTAATCCATCCTTCGCCAGTACCCTTCAAAAAATGCGGTACCTTGTCTTCAATTGTTGCCGCACAAATAACCTTTGTATTGCCGACTTCTATTAAAACTGACCCCTCAGCGTATTTTAAATAATCGCGTGTTATTTTCACTTTCCGCAGTTCATCTTTATCGCGTCCATCGACTCTTGTCATGGTTACCTCCTAAGTATTGTTTCTTATCGCTATAACTTCTCAAAAACGTCCTGTTGCTTATCTTGGATAAAATAATGGCCATAGCGGCCCTGGTTTCTTGCCTTAATCGTTTCATCTTTGGCTTGTTTTCTGCAACGCGGGCAGGAATCCCGCGGAACAACAGCCGCAAATGCCGACTTCGCCCCAAAACCATATCCTTCGGCCTCTGTCTCGACAGTGAAGTAACCAGAGCATTTCGGGCACACCCGCACTCGTTCACGGCGTTCCTCATTAATGCCGCTGTCATCATAGTATATGCCGCGCCGGCTGACCCAGAAGTCACCAGCCTTCGCTATCGCTTCGCGCCTGAGAGAATCACGGGCTGCCCAAATCCCGCGCCATTTATCGACTATTTGTCTAATATACAAAGTAGTTTTTTCGCTTTGGTTCGGGCAATCTTCAATATGCGGTTCAACAACTTTTCGATAGTCCAAATTAGCCATCGCCAAAATAATGCCAACATTAACATAGGGCAAGGCATCTTCAATCGAATACCCACCTTCTAAAACGGCGATATCGGCCTTAAGCTTATCGGCCAACCGGGCATAACCTTGGGCAGTTATAGCCATATTGGCTAAAGGATCGCTGTAATGGTTGTCCTGCCCGGCTGAGTTAATTACGAGATCAGGTTTGAAATCAGCTAACATCGGCACAATTAGATTGTCAAGTACATAATGAAGACCTTGGTCAGTTGTCCCAGGCGGCAGCGGAATATTAATATTAGAGCAATAGGCGTTAGGGCTGCCCATCTCATCCATAAAACCTGTTCCAGGATATAATGTACGACCATCCTGATGAAATGAAATAAATAACGTATCAGGATCATGATAAAAAATATCTTGGGTCCCGTCCCCATGATGAACATCAGTGTCAACAATGGCGACCTTCTTAATGCCATAGTATTTACGTAAGTATTCCACCATAATTGCTTCAATATTTATTGTGCAAAAACCCCGCGTGCCGTGTACAACCTTCATGGCATGATGACCGGGAGGTCTCACTAAAGCAAAAGAGCGGGCCACCTCGCCCTTCAATACAGCCTCGGCTGCCGTAATTGCCCCGCCTGCCGACACTAAGTGAGCATCG
>JGI24707J26582_10000660_pt1 | contig 27091 bp, 20 predicted proteins | sample BioPla1DNA1_FD_26582 | JGI IMG/M metagenome (IMG submission 26582)
TATNTGCTGAAATGAGCTGTTTCAATGCTTACAGTGTTGTTTTCGTAATCATAGAATGTTTCTAATTCTACAAATTCATAATTTTCCTCATCATACCATAAGAACATAAGATTGTCAAACGCAGTTTCACCGAGCTTGGACTGGTCAATTTTGAAAGTGAGTGTAGCAGTATCAAACTGTGAGGTTGTTTCAATTGAAAAAGGTTCTCCAACTAGACCCACTACACCACTACAAATAATATCTTTATCCATTACGCTTTCAATAGTAGTATTTGTCTGGAGATTGCCTGTACCTTCCATAGATACAATAACTTCTTCAATGGCACAATCCTCATTCTCTACTATATGTTTAAAAGTCTGATTAAATCTCTCATCACAATCAAGAATGCCGTCCCTATCTGTATCGGGAAGTGTAGGGTCAGTGCCAAGATAAATTTCATCGCCATCTTCAAGACCATCATAATCTGTATCAGGTTCTAAAGGATTTGTTCCGTATGTATTTACTTCTTCGCTATCAGTAAGACCGTCACTATCCGAATCTTCCGACCAAGGAGAAGTGGTCTGAACATACTCTTCGTGATTTTTCAATCCATCTTCGTCGAAATCCTCATCACCATCGGTAATACCATTTTCGTCGGTGTCAACCAAAGTCGGGTCCGTTCCTATAATAAATACCTCATAATAATCATCAAGAAGGTCACCGTCGGTATCTACCAATGTACTATCACTTCCAAGATAATGTTCAATACTGTCCGGAAGTTTATCGCCGTCTGTATCTTTAAGGAGTTCCCAATTATTCATATCTTCAAAGAAATCAGGGAAACCATTTTCATTTTCGTCCTTCATATACTGCCATTCGTCAACAGGAATATCCAAAGGCTCTGAAACAGTACCAACAAATTCTGCGGCATTATGTGGCGACCCAAGCACTTTTTCGTATGCCGATTAAAAAAGCAATAGTTGCAACAATATTTTTTGTATCAGTTCTCACACTGCACCTTCCTTAAAAGATATATCAGCAATTCAAATATAGTAAATTATACCACAGCAATGTGACTAAATGCAATACTCCATCAAAAAATACTGTGATATACAATTAATGCGTATCAGGAATATGTAGTTTTATTTCCAACAGCACAACCTATTATATCATATTTTATCCAATATATCAAGATGTTTAACGGAACTGTTCTGATATTATTCTGCCTTTTATCGTATACAATATAATAAAGGGCGGTGATACACTATGTACGAAGATGAATTCCCATTAAGACTGGCTCAGCTTAGAAACAAGAAAGGCGTTTCTGCTCGTGATATGAGCCTTTCAATAGGTCAAAATCCGGGATATATCAATAACATTGAAAGCGGAAAAGCTATGCCGTCTATGGCGTGTTTCTTCTATATTTGCGAATATCTGAATATTTCGCCCAAAGATTTCTTTGACTTTGAATGTAAAACGCCCGAAAAGCTGAATGACCTAATTTCAGACTTGAAGAAGCTGGACGAGGAACAGCTTGATAATATTGCCTCAATCGTAAAAGGGCTTATAAAAAGATAAATATAGAAAAATTCCCTCCCGACAGCTACACCGAAGTGTACCTGCCGAGAGGGTTTCTCTACATTGTAAGTTCAGAAGAAGGCTTGCTGAACTTCATAACCGTCTTTTCTATTTTTGCAATACTGCCGTTCTCGTCCTTAACAATATCCGTAACATCATCTTTAGTGCCTGATATAAAGCAATCAAGCAGACTTTCAATATAGTCAGTTTCCGTCAAAGCCTTTACGAGCAGCGGATTTGGCTGTTCTTCTGCTGACTTCGGAGCGTATTCTATACGCCAACCCCGAAGTAAATGAAGGTAATCGGATAAAACTGAAAACACTTGATTTTCCTTTGCTTTATATTGCTCACGTCTTATCTTAGCAATAATGCTTTCCTTGTTCGGTGTGTATTCACCGTGTTGTTTGTCATAGCTTATGCCAAAATCGTGAGCAATCTTTTCCGCTGCTTCTTTCGGGGGTAATCCGAACAGTTCACCAACCATATCCGTAACATCACCGTGTTTTCCACAACCAAAGCAGTAGATATGGTCGTCGTACAGCTTCATAGACGGAGTTCTTTCATCGTGAAACAGACAGCTAACCATATCATTACGCACTTGTAAGCCGTAATAATCGGCTATCTGACGAGGACTTACGCTCTCTTTCACAGCTTCAAACAAATTCAAATTGCCACCTCCTAAAAAATTGCTCCCCTTGCCGTAAGACAAGAGGAGCTGTTTTTAGCTGATTTCAGAGGTTTTGTCCTTTGTCGGTGCCTTTTCCTTTGGAACATTACCAGCCTGAGCCGACTGCATTTCCTTTATTCTGCCGAGAATAGACGGCTTCTTTTCAGGAGACACATTCCTCATCGGCTTTACTTCGTCAGCGGAAATCGGAATATCAGGCTTCTTTTCTGCCGCAACAGCAGCATTTTCAATAGCGTTTTCGTCAATGTTAAGGAGAGTGTTCAGCTCTGCAAGTCGGGCGAGCTTTTCTGTAAGTTCCGCTTCCTGTGGAAACGGCTTTCCAAGCTCTGCCTTTGCTGTGCTTAACTGCTCATTCAGCGTTTCAAGCTGTTCCTTGCTGTTTTCGATACGCTTTTCAATGGAATCCAGAGCATTGTCTATACGGAGAATATTACCGCTTTCGGAAGTTCCGAGCGTTACCGTGTAGGACATTTCACGCTGTAATTCAAGGTGAAATTCCTGAGCAAAGCTGTCATACGAAAGGGACATATCAAATCCCTTGTATGAGCCTATTTCAAGATTTTCCTTTGATTTCACCTGCTTGCAAGCAAGGAGGATAGCTTTGCCAGCCTCTTCTTTGTCGGTAAAGGTTTTGTTGAGTATCGTCATAGGCGAGATACCTTCGGTTACAACAGGCTGTGCCTTGAAGTGTGCAAGGTCAGCTTCCAGACCTGCTATACGCTGTTCCGTCTTTGCAATCCTTTCAGGGAAATGCTTTCTAACACTGTCCTCAATGCTGTACTGCTGTGAGGTGTGGTTAGCTTTTGATACTTTGAGCTTTGTAACAGCTACATCCAAGTCCATTTTCTCCTTGATTAAAGGATTTCCTGCACAGAGAGCCTTTACCTCCGCATAGGAAAGTGTTGCTTCGTCCACATCTTCACAGGAACGGACGGGAGATTTACTTGACATAATCTGTGAAATAAACCTCTGCTTGTTCTCAATCGTCTGATAGAGGTAGGCGTCGAAGGTCGCTTCTGTCATATATCGGTAAACCTCAATTTCCTTGTTTTCATTACCCTGACGGATAATTCGACCTTCACGCTGTTCCAAATCCGACGGACGCCAAGGGCAATCAAGGTGATGAAGTGCTATGAGCTTATCCTGAATGTTCGTACCTGCACCGCATTTTGCCGTTGAACCGAGCAGAACACGGACTTTACCTTGCCTTACCTTTGAGAAAAGCTCCTTCTTCTTGGCTTCGCTGTCAGCTTCGTGAATAAAGGCAATTTCCTCTTTCGGAACCCCCTTTGCAATGAGCTTATCACGAATATCGTCATAGAGATTGAAAGAACCGTCGTTTTTCGGAGTCGAAAAGTCGCAGAAAACGAGCTGTGTTGACTTCTTATCATCATTCTTCTGATAGATGTCAAAGACATTGGAAACACAAGTGTTTACCTTTGAGTTTGGGTCGTCAGGGAGCAAAGGGTCTATAAGTCGCTGGTCAAGTCCGATTTTACGCCCATCATTCGTGACCTTGAGCATATTATCTTCTTCGGGAGCAACCTTTTTATCGTAAATATCCTTCGCTCTGTCTGATAAAGCCGCAACCATATCTTTTTGAATATCGCTCGGCTTTACAACTACATTGTGGAAGTGTGCTTCAGGAACAGGGAGATTAAGCATATCCGCCGTCTTTATATCTGCACATTCCTTGAATACATTGATGAGTTCGGGGAGATTGAAGAACTTTGAAAACCTTGTTTTTGCTCTGTATCCCGTACCTTCGGGGGCAAGCTCAATCGCTGTAACGGCTTCACCGAAGTTTGCTGCCCAAGCGTCGAAATTGTGCATACCCATTTCTTTGAGCTTATCAGCCTGCAAATATCTCATCATAGTATAAAGCTCAGTCATACTGTTGCTGACGGGAGTTCCCGTTGCAAAGACGATACCCTTACCGCCTGTGATTTCGTCAAGATACTGACACTTCATATACAAATCGGCGGACTTCTGAGCTTCTGTCTGCTGAATACCTGCTACATTACGCATTTTGGTGTAGAGGAACAGATTTTTGAATGAGTGAGCTTCGTCCACAAACATTTTGTCAATACCGAGTTCCTCAAAGGTAACTACATCGTCACGCTTTGGATTTTCTGCAAGTCTTTTCAGCTTTGCTTCAAGGTTACGCTTTGTTTTTTCAAGCTGTTTTACTGAAAATCTTGCACTCTGCGACCTTCCGAGCGACTCAATACCCTCGGTAATTTCGTTTATCTGCCTGCGTATCATTCTTTCCTGTCGTTCTGCCGATACGGGTATCTTTTCAAGCTGTGAGTGTCCGATGATAACTGCGTCGTAATCTCCCGTTGCAATCTTCGAGCATAAACGCTTACGGTTTTTGGCTTCAAAGTCCTTTTTGGTTGCAACAAGGATATTAGCGGCTGGATAAAGCCTTAAAAATTCTGCTCCCATCTGCTCTGTGAGGTGATTAGGCACAACAAAAAGCGACTTAGTACATAAACCAAGTCGCTTGCTTTCCATAGCAGAAGCTACCATTTCAAAGGTCTTGCCCGCCCCCACTTGGTGAGCGAGCAAGGTATTTCCGCCGTACATCGTGTGTGCAATGGCATTGAGCTGATGTGTTCTGAGCTGAATTTCAGGGGACATACCCGAAAAAGTGATATGACTTCCGTCGTATTCTCTCGGTCTGGAGCTGTTGAACATCTCATTGTACTTGTTTACGAGCTTTTCTCGGCGGTCAGGGTCTTTGAAAATCCAGTCCTTAAACGCTTGCTTGATAGCTTCCTGCTTTTCCTGTGCAATCATAGTTTCCTTCTTGTTGAGAACAGATTTAATCGTTCCGTCAGGCTGTTCCACACGGTCGTAAACTCGTGCGTCACGGAGATTGAGCGTATCTTCAATAATGGAGTAAGCGTTCTTTCTTGCCGTACCGTAGGTCATATTGGCAGCTACATTGCTTCTGTCCACATTCTTGCCATCAATCCGCCATTCCGATGTGTATTTCGAGAAATTCACATCAAACATATTCTGCAAGTATCGTGGAACTTGGAGAGTTTCAATCATAAACTGCTTGATTATATCCGTATCAAGCCAAGTCGCACCAAGTCTGACATCAATTTCACTTGCTTCAAGAGGTTTCGGCATTGCCTTTTCGAGAGCGGCGATATTGTCGCTTAAATCCTCGTCGAATACCTCTGCTGATTTTTTCGCAAATTCGAGCTTTTCACGGATATTACCCGACAGATATTCGTCAGCAGTTTCCCACTGATTGTTTTGAGGATTGCGGAATATAACGCCTTTAAGGTCGTTTACAAGCTGTTCTTCCGATTTGCCCGTAAGCTGTTCCATAAAAGGAATATCTACACGAGCCTTTTCGGAAATTGATACCGCAAGTGCTTCCGAAGCTGTATCTACGCTTGTAACCTGTGCTTTCTGCTTGATAGTACGCTTTGTGAACATATCTGCCTTGCGTTCAAGCTCTCCGTTCTCGTTAAGAACTTCAAGAGAAGAAAGAAGGTAGTAGGAGCTGTCCTCGGAAAACGCTCTTGCATTGCCGACAGAGTTGATTAAGCCGTATTTCTTTGTGAAATCGTCATAGACTCTGTTAAGCTCTGTCTGTTGTGAGCGAATGTCATAGTCGCTGTACTCGTTGAGCTGATAGTCAATCAGCGTTCTTACGCAATCACGAAGTTCGCACATACCCTTGATACGTTCCTCGGTAGCCTTTGGTAAATCGTCTTTGAGGAACATACGGCTGTTTTCTCTGAAATAGAGCTTATCGTCAACAACTGCATAGGAAAAGTTACGCACGTTCGGGTCGGCAGGGATACTCTCTGCAACCTTTTCCGTGTTCTCCTGTTCTACTTCGGGGATAGTACCCTGAATATTCTTGATAGCTTCCTTGAGCTGTTCTTTAAGACTTGCACCCTCGATAGGAACACAAGCTGTTTCATCAGCATTGCCATACATAGAGAACTCTACGCCTTGCTTCATTTCGCCAAGCACCATTTCAGGATGCTGCTCAAAATACTTGTTTACGGGAACTCCGTCCTCTGTCTGACCGAGGTGTACCCAATCAGGCTCAATGTCAAGCATTTTATCACGCTTCTGAAGAAAGATAATGTCAGAGGTTACTTCCGTTCCTGCATTATCCTTGAAAGCGTTGTTCGGAAGTCTTATTGCTCCGAGAAGTTCGGCTCTCTGAGCAAGATACTTTCTGAACTGCGGATTTGCCTTGTCAAGAGTACCCTTTGAGGTTACGAAAGCTACAACACCGCCTGCACGAACCTTGTCAAGCGATTTAGCAAAGAAGTGGTCGTGAATGTTCAGATTAAGCTTGTCATAACGCTTTTCAGCAAGCTTATACTGACCGAAAGGAACATTACCCACTGCAACATCAAAGAAGTTGTCGGGGAAAGAGGTCTTTTCAAATCCGCTTATCTGAATATCTGCGTTCTGATAGAGCTGTTTTGCTATTTTGCCTGAAATACTGTCAAGCTCTACGCCATACAGCTTGCCGCTTCTCATTTCTTCGGGCATAACGCCAAAGAAATTACCTACGCCCATTGCAGGCTCTAACACATTACCGCCCTTGAAACCGAGATTTTCAAGTCCTTCATACATCGCATTGATTACTGTTGGAGAGGTATAGTGTGCGTTCAGGGTAGAAGCCTTTGCACTTTCGTACTCATCGGGGGAAAGGAGAGTATAAAGTTCTGTAAATTCACTTGACCAAGCTGAATTATTCTCATCGAACGCCTGTGCAAGACCACCCCAGCCAACATAACGAGAGAGAATTTCCTGTTCTTCGGGAGTTGCCAGTCTGTTCTCAAATTCAAGCTCGTTAAGGAGCTTGATAGCTTCTACATTCGCCTTGAACTTTGATTTCGCACCACCGACACCAAGATTTTCGTCTGTAATAGTGAAATCGTGCTTTTCGCCATTCAGCTCAGGCACTTCCGAGATATTTGGTGCTGGCTCGTTGATTACTTTTCCCTTTTCAGGAGCTTCATCAACAACTGCAAAGCCGTTTTCATATATCTCAGTTTCGTACATAACACGGAAGATAGGATAAATGCTGCCGAGGTCACGGAGCTGATACTTTGTATCGTCGATACTGTCTGATATTTCGGTTATCTCAAATACACCATCGTCAAGCTCAATTTTATCACCGACTTTGAGTTTGATTTCATCATCGTCATTATATTCTTCGATTTCCTCAGCCACTTCCGAAACAACTTCTTCCGTTGGTTCAGACTTTTCTTCAAGCTCTACGCCGTATTCTTCAAGAACTGCCTTTGCTTGCTTTATACTCTGTTCTTCAAGAGGATTATCAGAAGTATTGGCAATCACTCTCTTGGCATATCGGATTTCATCGTCAATGTCCTTTTGAGTGATAAATCTATTCTGTGCTACGAGCTTTGAAACTCTTTCAGCAACCTCGTTCCATTTCATTGTAACTTCTGCATCGGGTTTTGTAAGGTCGCCCTTTGTCAGCACAAGACCTTTAGAGTCGTACCAAGTGTTGTATCCGCTACGACCACTACCGCCGATACCGTACTCGTTTTTGAGAAAGTCAGCCTTCTCCTTTGCTGTATGCGGTTCTTTAAAAAACTTTGCAATTCTTTTTTTACCGCCTACAACATTACTGCCCGATGCTACAAGCTTATTCTTTTCATCGTCGGTTATGAAATACTTGTGCTTAACTGTAAAGGACGGCTCTGCGGAGAATTTCACTCTGTCAAGTTGTCTATCTTTGAGCTTTTCAAGCATTTCGGGGAGGTTGTGGAAATGGAAACGGAGAACATCTCGGTCAGCTTCATACTGCTTTATAAGGTCTTTCATTCCGTCAATCATTTCCTGCACAGGCTTTTCACCCTGTAATGCTTCGGCAATTTTGTCTGTGCTTACATCAAAACCGCCTGTGAAAAAGTAGTCAGGAATGAAATATTCAACCTCTACGTCCTGATGAAGATACCACAGCTTATCCGCAAGCTGTTTACGGTCGTATGGCTCGGCTGTTTTAAGAATATCCTGTGTTGCAAATCTGCCTTCGTTTAGAAGTTCGCTGATACGCTCGGAAACCTGTTCCCAAGTCATAGAAACGCTTCCGTAACGGTTAAATGCAGTTTCGCCCATACCGATAGTGATACCATCCTTGTCGTACCAAGCTGAAAATCTTGCTTTATTCAGACCGTCGGGACTTTCGTAGAGAAAGCCTCTGCCGTCTGTTCCAAATTCTTTACGTAGAAACTCAGCGTTGCTTTCTATACCCTTGTTTTTCTCAAACTGTGCAACAATTCTCTCCAAGCTGTGCGGTTCGTTGCTACCTGCACGGAGAACATAGTCAATCATATCCTGAGTAAATACACTTGCAGGAGAATAATCAAATTCGGAGCTTTCAGTAGGGAGCATAGGCTCATCGTCAAAATCTCCGAATAGAGATAACTGTATAGGCTCGTCATAGCCGCCCATTTCCTCAGTTTCAGGCTCAATGTCGAAAAAGTCAGGAAGGTCGATAAACTCGTGTCGGTCTATAAGGCTTGCAGTAAGCTCTTGAACGACGTCCCAAGAGAACATTGTGGAGTTTTCGGGAGAGCCTTCCCACATTTCAAGTCCGTCGCCGTGCTTTCTGTATCCAACAATTTCTCCGTCAAGTTCAAATTCTACCGCACGGTGTCCGTATGCCGCCTTAATAAAGTCAGCTCTGCGTGTTCCATCCTCATTTTCAAGGAAGAAATCAAGAGTTTCCTGCTTGCTGACATTCATTTCATCATAATGATTGATAACAGCAAGCACCTTATCTTCGGACATAGAAAAAGCAGTATCAGAAATTGTTTCCAATACTGCTTCATTTTCATTTAGCTGTAAATCAGTTCGCTGATTATCATTTCCTCTGCCTGAGCCTTCAGAGTGTTCATCATTCCCACCCAAGTCATCTGGTCTGTCGCTTTCAGTTCCTCGGTCGCTCCTGCTTCTTTCGCCATCTTCGGAAGGATTTCCGAGAGCCTGCGGTTCGCTGTTTCGTCTATCTCTGCCAAGTGGCTGTTGAGCGTTCCCTTCAGGAGCATTGCCTGATAAGTCCCTTTCCTGTTGTTCATCAGGTAAGTCCTTCTCATCAGTCCGTATTTCCCAATTTCCTTCTGCTGCGGAAGTTCCAAGTCGGGAAGATAGGTCTGCGTCCTCTCGTCCAGAGTGTACTGAATTCCGTTCTCTGTCATTGTTTTCGGTAATGCTTCGGTCATTTTCCTTACTCCTTTCGATTTTGAGCGTTCGCTCAATGCTTCTTAAAATCTGTTCCGACAAATCGCTTGTAGCGTTGCCGAGAATAGATATTGCTTCAATGCTGTTGAACTCGTGTATTCCTCGGAAATCGTCAGGCTCAATATACATTTCTGCTTCATATCCGCACCTTGTAAGGACGGTATATGCGATGCTTGTTTCAAGCAGACTTTCAAACTTCGACTGCACATTGAATTCATCAAGCTCATCAAGGAATGTTCCGTCGGTTTCTCTCATAAGGTCGTGAAGGTAATCGCCTGCGTAATTTCTTGCAATTTCACGAGCCTTTTCAAGTATTGCTGTATCAAGAGTAACTGCGTTTGTTCCGAGCTGTTTCAGAACAGCATTTTCATTTTCGGGAGTAATGCTCCAGAAAAACGGTGTTTTCGAGCGTTCGTCCCTTGCCGCCGTATCGGAGAAATCAAAGACGTATCTGAGCCTTGCTTTGCCGTTATCGTCTGCAATGAGGGCGATACCCTTACTGCCACGCTTTACATAGCGGTTTGTAATATCTTCTCGTCCCCAAGTGTCGTATTCGGCACAAGCTACTGCGTCAGGTCGCTGTGAATGTATCAGAACTTGGTCTTTGAAGCTGTACTTGTAGAGCCTTGATGATGTTCGAAGCAGCGACATATATTCGTTGCTGTCCTTCCAAAGTCGTTCGGTACTCTCATTCAACCGAGCCTGATACTCTTGAAGTTTAGTTGACATTTCTTCCTCCTTTTCTATAATAACACTTTAAAGTGTAAAAGTCAATAGCTTTTTAAAGATTTCTTACCCACGCTGCATACCGTCGGCAATCCATCTGCCATCGGCTGTGAAAATATGACCGTAGCGGTCGATTGTGAGCTTCTCGCCGTTCTGCAAAGCAAGGTGAATTGCCTTGATGTCAGCCTTATCAACACCTCTGTACTTGGAAGCGTCGAAATCCTCACGGATAATAGGTGGTGTAATAGGTTTTGTAAAAAACATCGGATATTTCCTCCTTAAAATGTTTGCCCCTGCCGTAAAGCAGGGGCATTGTGGTTAATCTGCGTAATTATCTTCAAAAGCGAACTCGTCATATTCGCTGTCAGAGATACTTTCGAGCTTACCGATTACAGTTTCGGCAATCTCAATCATTTCCTTATCTTCAAGGTCAGGGAGGACATCAAAGATATTATTGATAGTGTCCTCACGGTTATCGCCCTTGACGATACAGATAAAGTTAATCTCAGCTACGGAAAATTCCATTACAGCTCAACTCCCTTCTCTTTTTCCTTTGTCTTTTCCTTCGGCTGTTCCTTTGGCTTCTCAGAAGCATCCTTCAAATATCCTCTGATAGAACGCTTTTTATCAGGCTGTTTTGCCTGTTTCGCTTTTTCCTTGTCAGCCTTTGCCGCATCAATCATATCCGTGACGGATACAATCTCGCCCCTTGAAGCCTTTTCTTCAAGCTCATCCATTGTGGGCGTATTGTTGATAATGCCGTCAAAGCTATTGTCATTCTGCTCTACGGTATCCTCAATGGCTTTAAGTGGATTTTCTCTTACAGCTCCGAAGTTTTCAAGCTCTTTGTAACCCCAGCTATCAACAAAGTGTGCTGACAGCTCGCCGTTCTGCTGAATTACGACCACATCGCTTATGGAAAGCGAATGTCCCTCAAAATCTTTCGGGTGGTCTGTGTTGAACTTGTGGTAAACATCATTGAGAAAACTGATTTTATCCTGCAAATCTTCGGGATTTACGGGGAAAGTGTAAACCAGCGTGTAGTTGTCCCTGTCGGGAGTAATACCCTTTTTATCGAGATACTCAGCTCCCGCAAAGTGTAAATCCCTGTTTTCGGGAATATCTTTGAGCTGATAGATGCCGGCAGCACATTCCTTTCCGTTCAGAAGCAGAGCTTCCTTTGACGGTTCTTCAGTTGCAAGTTTATCCATACGCTCCTGAAACGCTTCATAGCGTAACCACTCGTCAGTTTCTACACCGAAAATACCGTTGTGGTTTTCGATGTCAGAACGGTCGTTTGCCTGACCTTCTGTACCGTCGGGATAGAGCAGATATACGGAAACCGTGTCGTTATCAAAGAACTCCAGAGCCTTTTCTGCGGTCAGAGGAAGAAGCTCATTGCTTTCATAACCGTAGGCATTACGTTCTTCAATGGTAATCTTGCTGTCAGGGAGCTTACCTGTGTATTCCTGAATTTCAGGAGCTTTTTCAAGTCCCTGCTGCATTTCATTCAGCTTATACACCATATCGTCGATAACTGACGGCTTAATGTCAGTTACATAAAGGTGCGTAAAGGAATGAACGCTGTCCTTGTCGGGATATTCAAACTTATCGGCAATCTGTCTTGCTTCGGGAGAAAAACGCATATCGTCAACCTGCTGAATCGTTCTTGACAGAACATACAGAGGTCTTTCTGTTCCGTACTTCTCGGTAAGGTCTTTGAGAAAATCGTCAAGTCTGCCGTCAATGGCATAGATTTCAGCCGTAGCCTTAATATCCCAAAGACAACTCATATTGTCCTTGTGGCTTGCCTGAAATTCCTTGACCTCACCGTTTTCCTGTGCGTAATCAAAGGACTGCGTATAGAGCTTTGAGCGTTCCTCGGTCTGTTCGGCTGACTTTTCTTCTGTTTTCTGAGCTGACAATGCCTTGTTGACAGAAGCAAGTGCTTCCTTATACTTCGGCAAATCTGCCTTTGAAATAGTGATAGTTGTTTTATCACCGTCAGTTCTTCCGCTGAACTTCACGCCCTGATTATCAAGAATATCTGCAACGGCAAGTGCCTTTTCCGTTCCGAGCTTTGCGTAACTCTTGTCGGGAATATCCGTATACGCTGTGTTTCCGATGATGTTACTCTTTTTAGGCTTGGAAGGCTCTTTTTCAGGTTCAGCCTTTGGCTGTTCGGGAGCCTCCTTTGCCTGACCCTTAATCTCATCTACAACAGCGTTATACTTTTCGACATTCTCTTTGCCGATGGTAAGTGTGGTCTTGTCACCATTGATACGACCACTGAACGGAATTTCCTGTTCAGTGAGTTTTTCTGCTACCTTTGTCGCAGTTTCCGTATCAAGCTTGAAATACTGCTTATCGCTGATAGACTTGTAATCGACATTTCCGATAATGTTCTTGTCGGTCTTTGGTTTATCCTGTTCAGGCTCAGACTTCGGTTGTTCCTGTGTGGGAGTATCCTTTTCCTTTCCCGTAACCTCGGCAATAATCGCCTTATAGCTGTCAATATCCGCCTTGCTGATAGTGAGAGTGGTTTTATCTCCGTTAATTCTACCGCTGAACGGAATATTCTGTTCTGTGAGCTTTTCCGCAACCTTTTCAGCCGTGCTTGATTTCAAGCGGAGATACTGTTTATCCTCAATATCCGCATAGGCTGTGTTGCCGATAATATTCGACTTTTCGGATTTCTCAGTTGTCTGCTCCTGTGTCTTGTCCTTTTCAAGTCCGAGATACTTATCGGAAATTGCCGTGATAAGCTCCGAAGCTGTCGAACGGATAGTTTCAAGAGAGGATTTAAGCTCAGGCGTATCCTTGCCCGAACCCCAAGAAGCAACATAGGCGAAACTGTAATCGGAAGTATCAATTCCGAAATGCTGACATACGGTATATGCGATACTTTCCGCTTCAACTTCTTCTGTGCTTCTGTCCTTCGGCTTGTCAATATCGGATTTCTTCAAATCACGGTCGTGGAGTTTGGCATGAGCGATTTCGTGGATGGCTGTCTTAATGGTCTGCACCTCGGACATATTCTCCTTAATGGTAATCGACTTATCCTCGTGATGATAGAAACCCTTTGCCGTTCCGTCAATCTCTGCGAATTTGATGGGGACGGGAGAAGCTTCACGAACTGCATTAAAGAACTTTTCATAGTCCTTTACATTGCCGCTTAACTCATCAGCTCCGAGAGAAGGAAGCTCCTTACCGCTTGTCTGCGATACATTAAATACGCTGACAACCTTAAATGCTGGGATTGTAACCTCAACTTCCTCCTTAATCGGCTTTCCGTCCTTACCGAGAACAGGCAAATCGGTATCAGGGTCGAGCTTTATCTGTTCCTTCTTGATTTTATAGGGGGCAGGAGCAAAAATCTGAATACCTTTTTCTCCCTTGTTTACGCTTCTTTCAAACTTGTTCTTCCAAGAATTGAAGCCTNCAACCAATGTGGCGTCAGGCTTCTGCATTGCAATTAGCATTGTATTATTGAAAGAATAGTTGTGGAACTTCGACATTGTATCAAGGTATTCCTTGAACTTTTCGCCCTCAAACAGCTCCTTAATGCCGCTTTCGAGCTTATCTGTGATTTCCTTTACCTTATCTTTGGACTTTGTAGAGGTCTTGGGTGGCTCTGTAACATCAGTTTCAGATGTTTTATCGGGTGGGTCTTTGGGAATGTCGTTTTCAAGCTCTTTTTCCTTCCTCATTACCGTTGTTGCAAGACCGTCAATGAGAATAGGGTGGGCGTTAAGGTAATAATCTCGGCTATCTTCCATAAATTCGGCAGACAGCTCCTTTGTCTGTTCCTTCGCCCAAGCCTTGACATCATTGTGAAAACGACCGTCCCAATCGTGATTTACTACCTGAGCCGCAAGAACGTGAGTAACTCGTTCTGCTCCGTACTCGGCAACCACCGTATCGAGAGCATTATCGGTATCGAGGTGATTATCAGCGAAATTGTCGTTCAAAGCCTTGTCGATAGCCTTTGCACAGTTGCAGTTTTCCTTGAAGCTGCTTCGCCAATCTGCCATTTCGCCGTTTTCCTTTGCGTTCATCATATCATTCTTGTAAAGCGGAATGATTGATTTTTCCTTTTCAATTTCGGGCATAATGCCTCCTTTCAAACAAAAAAGGAAGTACCGAAGCACTTCCTTTTCCATACTGTTTAATTGTGTGAGCTGAGCCAAATCAATAATTTTTCCGCATTCATTGTTCCGTCAGCGAGGGATAATCCGACATCTATCAGCTCTTTTTGAGTACATTCAATTTCAACTCCGTTTGCGGCAAGAAAAACGAGCATTGTATGAATACCGATTCTTTTATTGCCATCGACAAACGGGTGATTTGAAATAAGAGAGTGTCCGAGCCGTGCGGCTTTCTGAATAAGTGCAGGATAAAGGTCTTTCCCGTCGAATGTCTGAAACGGAACTTCAAGAGCAGACTCAAGAAGTCCCATATCTCTTACGCCATCTGTACCGCCCGTTGCTTCAATCAAAGAGCTGTGAAGGGATATTACCTGTTTCGTTGTAAGTCTTATCATTTCGCAAGCTCCTTGTACGCTTCAAGGTTTTTGGCGATAAGTCTTTGAGAAATATCCGCAATATCTTCATCAGCGGCTGCTTGAAGCTTTTCTACTTCCGAGAACTCCAGTACGATATACCGAGGAACATTGTTTTTCAGTATAACGGCAGAGCCGTTCTGGTCAACGAGCCTTGCAACCTTGGAAAAATTCTGATTGGCTTCTGTGATTGAAACCAATGTGTTTGTGTTTACTGTCATAGTGAATTCCTCCTTCCTTAACTCTATTATACACTAATTGTAGGAGAAATTCAACCTATTTCAGAAAATTTATTTCTTCTTTTTTCTCGGAGNAAATTCAAGCTTGTAGTTCACATACTTGCCTGTATCGTCAAGACAAACGGTTGCGTCGTAGTTCTTGCCCGATTTCTCCGAATAAAGTCCCTTGACGGCAATCTTACCATTCTTGATAAGGCTTGCTGCCATTTCCTTTGTAAGCGGCTTTCGTGCCTTTTCAAAGAACTTGTCGTTCTTCCAGATAACAAAACCGCAGTTTCTGTCCTCACAGGAATATGCCTTCGGAGTCACGACAATATTCTTGCCGCATCTTGGGCAAGTGCCGATAACCTCTCCGCCGTTTCTTGAAACCTTGCTTTCGTCCACGCTTCCCTTTGCAACTCCGATAATATCATCAACGAGCTTTTCAATATCCACCATAAACTGCTGTGATGTGAACTTGCCCTGAGCCATAAGGGAGAGAGCGTTTTCCCAATCGGCAGTCATAGAAGCTGACTTAATAATATCGGGCATTACAGAAATGAGGTCTGTTCCGTTATCTGTTACGACAAGATTTTTCTTTTCACGCTTGACAAAACCTGACTTTGTGAGCTTTTCAATGATACTTGCTCTTGTGGCAGGAGTACCAAGTCCCGAACGCTCCACTTCCTCGGTAATCTCGTCCGTTCCTGCACGTTCCATAGCAGAAAGAAGCGTATCTTCCGTAAAGTGCTTCGGAGGCTGTGTGAAGTGTTCACTTACCTCGGAAACAGGTCTTTCAATAACCTGACCTTCTGTAAGAGCGAGAGTTTCCACATCTTCCTCGGTATCGTCCTTGCACTTCTGAAAATCCCTGAACGCCTTTTCAATAGCTTTCCAACCCTCAGAAATGACATTTCTGCCCTTTGCGACAAAAGAATAACCGCTACAACTGATTTCAGCCGTAACGGTTTCATAGATATATGGTTCATTTGTCGCACAAAGAAGGCGATTTGCGATGAGATAAAGGATTTTTCTTTCTCCTTCGGGAACGGAGCTGAGGTCTGTGCTACTTACTTCCGCTGTCGGAATAATAGCGTGATGGTCGCTTACCTTCTTATTGTTAATCACTCGCTTTGTTTCGGGAGCAATAACAATGCCGCTGAAATGGGGGAGCTTTCCTGCAACGGACTCTGCAATGCTTCTTGCAGTACCGTCCATATCGTCAGTGATATACTGGCTATCCGTTCTCGGATAGGTTACGAGCTTCATTTCATAGAGCGACTGCGTATAGTCGAGGGTCTGCTGTGCCGTGAAGCCGTAAAGTCTGTTTGCTTCTCTCTGGAGAGTGGTAAGGTCGTAAAGATGAGGGGGTTTACGGTCTTTCTTTCCGTTTTTACCGACTTTACAATAGCTTCCTTGCCGTCGCAATCTCTGCGAATATTCTCAGCTTCGCCCTGTTCCTTGACCTTTTCGTGTACTGCGTCAAGTCCGACAGATTTCAGATGGACATTGAAATATTTTTCCTTCTGAAAGCTACTGATACTGTTCTCACGCTCATAGAGCATTGCAAGAGTAGGTGTCTGAACTCTGCCCACATTCAGCGTTCTGTTGTAGAGCTTGGAAAAAAGTCTTGTGGCATTGATACCGACAATCCAATCCGCCTTTGCACGGCAGAGAGCCGACTGATAGAGATTTTCGTAATCCTTGCCGTCCCTGAGATTATCAAAGCCGTCACGGATAGCCTTTTCTTCCATTGAGGAAATCCAGAGCCGCTTGATAGGCTTGTTGCAGAGTGCCTTGTTATACACAAGACGGAAAATAAGCTCGCCCTCACGACCTGCGTCGCAAGCGTTCACAACCTCGGTTACTCGGCTGTCATCCATAAGCTGACGTAGAATACCGAACTGCTTATCCTTATCCTCAGCAATAATAAACTGCCACTCATCGGGGATAGTGGGGAGGTCTGCAATATCCCACTTCTTGAATTTTTCGTCGTACATATCGGCATTGGCAAGGGAAACAAGATGTCCCACACACCAAGACACGATATATTCGTTGCCCTCAATATATCCGTCCTTTTTGTCGGTTACTCCGAGAGCTTTCGCCAGTGCCACCCCGACACTCGGCTTTTCTGCAATCACTAACTGCATACTAAATCATTCCTTTCGATTTGAAATAAAAAAGAGCCTCTCGTGTGAGAAGCTCTTATGTAAAGTATGCAATTTTACTTTCCCAAAAAATGCGAATAATAATCAATAATAGGCACTTTTTTATTATCACTCAAATAATATCCTATCATATGTTCGATTAACAGCCGTTGTTCTCTGTTTTCTATACCGGGTATAGGTACGATAATAATGATATAATTGTTCCATTCCTTATTTATAGCTTTGATGATTTTTCCTGAATTAGTATTATAAGAGTAGTTTATATCGTTAGAAGAACCGACTGTACCACAATATCCATCATTCGTGAAACGCAACCAAATAATATCAGATTGTTCGTTGAGTTTGTATAACCGTTTGATATGTTCGTAATTTATTGTCATAAGGATATCTAATCCATTTATCAGAACTGCTTGGCTTTTTATTCCCATAAGAGATAGAAATTCATTTATATATCCGCAGATTGTTGATGGTGGAACTGTTTTGTTTTTTGATTCTTGTAAAGCCTTGTTTATACGATACTTACTACTATCATAGTCAACACTGCATCTATAATCAGGATTGTTCTTATCATACTTTGGACAATCACTTGGTTTTGTTGTGTATTTTTTAAGACACTCTGGAATTTCCATTTTATGCTCCCTTATGTAATTGTTTTTCAATAACAGCCATAATCTCATTCAAACGGCTTTCACCAACGCCCTTGATTTCTCCGATTTCCTTACGAAGCTTTTCCATATCAAGTGAAACGGCATTGTTTTCAGCTACATCTTCAGCAACATTGGCATAAATATCAGCCAAGAACTGCTCCATTTGATTTCGGTCAAACCCTTTGATTTTCTTATAAGTCGCACGGTCAAGTGCAAGTCTATCGCTCATTTTAGTTCCTCGCTATGTATTAGTTATTTGCTTCAGCTTTTATATCCCAAATTCTTTCACTAAGGTCGTAAAGCATCTTCTGACGTTCCTCAATAGTTGTTCTTGACCAAACATCCCAAGATGTTAGTATTTCATTAGTTCTTGTAATCGCAGTATTTTGACCTTGATTAACTAATTCAGATAAAGCAGAAGTAAGATAGAATTTTGACTGCTTGTATGCTTGCGATTTTATTGAATAGCTGTCATTTTGTATAGATTTGTTTATAGTATTTTCAAGCAAAGTCAAATTTCCAAGTCTATTGATATAAACATCAAATTCCTCATCAGTGATGCTATAATCGGATTTGCAAGGGCAAGTTTGTGGCATAATATGCTCAATTTCAACAGCTGTTTGAGTGTATTGTTCAAGTTCTTCTGCTGATGTTTTTCCTAATCTTAACGCATCAACATAGGCGGTTATTTTCCCAAGAATAAATTTTATTCTATATTGTTGCATACTATTCAAGCCAAGTCTAAGGAAATTCACTTCATTGTCCTGCTTCCATTCATTGACTGTTGGAATAACAGTTTCATTGACAAAAGCGTATAAATCATCAAGTGACTTTATTTTTCGTACCTTACTACACCACAAAACAAAAGTACGTTCTGTAACGTTTGTTGCTACTTTATCAATAACTGTGTAGTAAACAACGGATTCAAGAATTTTTTTGAATTTCTCCTGAGCTTCAATGCTCATATTAGCAGAAGCCAACATTAACATAAGATGAAGCTTATATGATTTGCCGGCAAGCAAAGGTATATTCTTTAAATGAACATTTCCATTTTGACTATTTTCGGGCTGTCGGCACTTAACATAAATATCTACATTGTCTTTCATCTTCTGAACAAACTTGAATGGTTCTTCTTCATATCGACATTGGTCATTATTAGTGCTAAGCCACGAATATATCTGTTCTTCACGAAGTATTCCATCTTTGCTCTTTGAAGTATCGTAATTCGCCATTATAAAGTATCGAAGAAAACGTAAGGGTTTTTCATCAATCTTTTCAAGAGCTGAGGTGATATACTTCCAATTCATATTAAGCTCTTTAAACTTGCTTCTATCAACTTGTCTGAATACCATATTTTTAAGCAAGTCCATCGGGTCAAGTCCTTTTCCACGCTGGTTGATGGTTTCAAAAATTTTCAAAGCATCTGTTATATCATAAGTTTCAATTCTAATAAAACTTGTTTTATTAAGCAGAAAGACTACAAATTTTTTTAACTCCGCAAAATTGGAGAATTTATCGGACAGTGAATTTGTAATGATATTAAACGCATTGAAAAGACGTTCGCCTGATTGTGTGATGTTTGAAGGCTTACTTTCGCCCTTTTCTATAAGTTCAAGGCAATTTCCTGCATCTTCATATTGAAGCTGAAGATGATACTGACTTACTGTATCGCCATTATCATTCATAACCTCACTATAAATCAATTTTTCTATTGCACCAGCTTTTTCATTATTATGTGCATATATATGTTTTATTGCACACAAAAGAATAAAAAATGTGGTTAAACGCTGCTGTCCATCTATGAGTTCAAATCTTGTACCTTCGTCAAAAGTAACGATTGTTCCAAGAAAATATGCTTTTTTGCTATCCGCCTCATAAGCCTCCATTAAATCTGATAGTAGTTGCTCTACCTGAACATCATTCCATACATATTCTCTTTGATAATCAGGAACGATATAAAGGTCAGTAAAAGCAGATGCAATCGAACGGTCAATATATTTAATATATGTGTCAGCCATAATCGGTTTCCTTTCAAATGAAGATATTTTTATTATATCACTACATCATAGAAAAAGCAATATGTACCAAGCCTGATTGCTCAGGCTTGCGAGGGTTATTCCTCATCATCGTCGGAAGTTTCCTCGCTAACGGTATCTTCGTTTACGGTTTCTTCCTCGTATTCTTCCTCGTCCTCATCGTAAAGGGACTGCTTCGGAGCTTTCGGCTTTGCCTTGTAAACCTTAAAGTAGTAGAAAGCACCTCCGCCTGCAAGGACAAGAACGCCTACAAGGATAAGGAGCGTATTATTTTCGCTACCCTCGTTCTCGGTTTTCTCCGTCTTATCGTCCTTTTCACCCTCAGAGGTATCGTCAGGAGTTTCAATTACGTTGCCCTCTGCGTCTGTAACAGGCTCAACCTGTTCGTTGTCAGGAGTTTCAACGGTTACACCTTCGGGGAAATCCTCGGCAAAAGCGAGCATATCGTATTCGTCAACCAAGTTCATAAAGTACACATTTTCCTTGCCCTTGCTGTCCTTGTCGATTACGATATAGAATGTGTTGCCGTTCTTACTCTGAATGGCGATAAACTGACGGTCAACAACATCTGCCGACACATCTTCGATAATTGTTGCGTTTCCTTCGGGAAGTCCAAGTGTAGGAGCTTCGCCGTCCTGAACGATAGTTGTTTCTGAGTTTTCCTTGTTGTTGTCATTTTTCTCAATGGCATTCACTTCGGGAGTAGGATACTCAATAACCTTGTCCTCAGTAATAACGGGAAGTTCTCCGCTTTCAAGAACCTCGGAAGAAACCACGGTCGTAACTGCTTCTTCCATTTCAAGAGGTTCCTCAATGAGAATATCTCCCGTAGCGTAAACGCTCATAGCAGACATTGAAAAAGCTCCGCACATAACAAGTACGGAGCAAAGAATTTTACTCATCTTCTTCATCTTCGGTAATCCTTTCTGTAACAAAATTCGTAGTTTCAGGTGTTACAACCTGTTCAACAGGCTTCGGCTGTTCAGCCATAAGCAGAGCTTTAAGCTGAGAACTGTCAATCTTACTCAGATTAACAAGCTGTAAAATACGGGTATTTTCAAGAGAGCTTACACGAGCGATACCTTGCTTTTCTTTTTCAAGAATATCAACTTTCTTTGCTCGAATACTCTCCAAGTCGGCAATAGCTTTTTCAAGCAATGCCTCGGTTTTTTCAAGTGGTGTAGGCAAATTATCTCCTCCTTTAGAATAAATCAGGCTTATTACCCTTAGTTTCGAGCAACAGCAAATACACATCATAAACGCCAGCCGCTTCAAGTTTAGGCTTGACCACGCTGTCCCAATCGTTAGCTATCAGCGTAACATTGAGTATATAGTAATCGTAATACACGGTTACCAATACCTCGTTGCCTTCCTCGTCGTATTCAATATACTGATACGAGCGTACTTCGTGTATAGACTCAACTTCGAGAGTATACAATGCATTGAAAATCTCCTGAATAAGACCCTGTATTTCAGCATCATATTCAAAGTCTATTTTCATAGCTGTCAGATAGGATATGAGTTCATACGGCTCGTGTTGAATGGGGTCGATATAGTAGTTGTATTCATTCCAACCTACATAGACATTCGGGATATTACTGATTTGGTCGTTCAGATTGTTTTCAAGGGAGTTCATATAATCATTCGCCGCATAAATATCCTCGTCCTCTGATGTGTAGGAAGAAGCAATTACCATAGTTCCCGTATCGGCAAGCGACGTGAAAAGGGACGAGCCGAGGGATAGGATAAGACCGAAAAGCAAAAGGAAGATAATCAAGATGATTACAACTACCTTGTTGTTTGCAACAAACTTTACAATAGTCTTGCTGACATCCATTGTCGCCTCGCCAGCCTTTTTGCCTGCGGTCGTAGCACCTTTCTTTGCTGTCTTTGCCGCATTTTTCTGATTTTGCTTCTGCTGTGCCTTTTTGAGAGCTTTTTTAGCGTCCTTTTTCGCTTCTTTCTTGGTCTGCTGCTCGGTCTTATGGTCGAGAGCGACTTTGTGCTGATTGAGCTTTTTGTGTGCGTTTTCGGTATCAAATTTCAGCTTGGAAACCTTTTGGTAAGGCTTTTCCTTTAGCTTCTGATTTGTAGCCTTGACCTTATGAGAAGCGAAACGGAGAGCAGACTCGGCAACCTTTTCCGTTCCGTGAGCCGCTTTCAGCGTTTGGTTTTCGTCCTCATACTTGGAGATTTGCTGATGAACAGTACCTGAAACGGCAGTTGTAACAGCGTGTTTTGCTCCCTGAACGCCCTTTTGAACGATGTTCGGCTTGGGGAGAGGTTTTACCTCTTTTTCAAGTTTGAGCTTTCTCTGCATTTTCTGCTTTTCGGAGTTCCATTTCTTACGGACGTGGAATACTCTCTGATGTGGGAGCTTGTCCTCAGCCTTGTCAAGCCTTTTCTGGAGATTATAGACCTTTTTCTCGTCCTTGCGTATTCGCCGTTTCAGCTTCTTTTCTCCGTGAGTAAGCTTTCTGTCGGGAGGAGCTTCACCCTCGTAATAAAAGACAGAATTGCCGTCCTTGTCGGTCAACTTCTCGGCAGCAGAGGATTTATCCTTCAAGCCTTTTCGGGTTTTCTTCTCCTTTAGCTTGCTTTCTGTCTTTTCCTCTGTCTGCTGTCCGACAAACTCAGCACCGTCGATTTCTACGACTTCTTCGGAATTGACATACTCATCATCGCTCTTGAATGTGAGCTTTGATTTTGGCTTCAAATCCTCGGCAGTGGCTTCAACAACTTTGTCAGATGTGGTGTATTCATCATCGGAACAGAAGCTTTGCTGTAACCTTGATTTCGACGGGTCAAAGTCCTTTAAATCCTCAGCCTTGAAAGAAGTCTGCTCCATTTCGGCAAATTCCTCTGCCGATACAGATACCGTGCTTTCGGAAAGCTGATACTTTTCATCGGATTTGAAAGAAAACTTCCTTTGTGCCTTTGGAGTAATGCTCTCGCTTCCGAGTGTGCTATGCTCCAGTTCGGCAAGCTCCCTCTGAGTAACTGGGACTGATGTTTCAGAATTTTGATAATACTCATCAGAAACGAAAGAAGTCTGCTTATGAGGTTTGAAGGTGTTTTCCTCAACATTTAGCTTAGTATCCCTCGGCTCTGTAAAGTTCCTCGCTTCGGTTGACACCGCCGTTTCAGGTACGGAATACATCTCTGTCGGAGCAGAATATTCCTGTTCCGTAGACTTGTTGCCGTAAACAGCTTCTGCCCAAGTGTTTTCGGGATTATTCCGTCCGAACTGCAACTTGCGATGGTCAGGCTTTTTCACATCTTCGACAACAAGTCCAGCCGCTTTCAGCTTGTCAAAGCGTTCATCATCGGGTCTTGCTGTTTTCAGCACGGCTTCTTCGGCTTTATTGCTGACCTTCTTTGCCGAGCCGTCTGCAAGATTTTGTTCGAGAACGCCGTCACGGGAGTGCTTCAAGACGGTTTTCTCCGTCGCTTTCAGCTCTTTTCCTGCCATAGGGTGACCTCCTTTCCTAATTGTTTATGTAATTTTATTGACAAAAATCGCCTTATGTGATATACTTTATAAAAATAAGCAATACACAAATATTAGGGAGGATATTATGAAACGGATTCTAATTATTACAGTTCTGTCATTAGTACTATGTCTTTCCGGTTGTGGAAATAGTTCTAATACGTCATCAGAAATTTCCCCATCAACGAATGTAACAACTGCAAATGAAGAGCAGAATACCAAATTGGACAGCCTTGAAAACGAGAATCAAAGCATAGCATCTGAAAATAAAAGGCTTCAAGAAGAAAACAACACACTAAAAGAAGAGAACGACAAACTCAAAGCAGAGCTAGATGAATACAAAGAAAAAGAAGAACAAGAAAAAGAAGCAGTAACAGTACAAGCAACCGATGTTACTGTGGATTTGACTGGAAAATCGGTTAGAACTGATAAATATGACCAGCCATATATTGATTTTGTTTTTGTGGTCACAAATAACACAGAAAAAGGCATTAAGGGCGTTCAGGGAGTAGCAAGTTTTAATGACTTATTTGGCAAGAATATTTTGAAACTTAATTGTGATTTCGTTGGAAATACAATTGAGCCAGGAAGTTCAATAACTGTAGCTGATTTGTCAATGGACTGCAACCAGTTTATGGATGACCATATGAAACTATATAACACAAAACTAGATGATTTAAACTTTGAGTATGAAATAACTACAATCGTATTTTCAGATGGCACCTCAAAGTCTAGCTAATTAATATGTATCCGCCGTACTCAACGAGTACGGCTTTTCCTTTACCTGTCGGTTTTGTCACCTGTTCGGTTAATCTGCACAAGGCACATCATCAGTACGCCCATTGTGCCACTGAACATTGCACCACCGAGGAAATGAGCCAGCCCATTACTTGCAATTCCAACTGTCGTTCAGCGGAACAGCAGCAATGGTTTTCTTGGCTTTCTTTGATTTTGCCGTGCAGCAAGCGAGAACGGCAATGCCTGAACCAACTGCCGCAATCACTCCTGCGGTAATGCAGATAACCTTGATTGTTTTCTTCTTCATATTACTTTTCCTCCTGTACGGTTTCTTCGGGTTTTGTGGTCATAATGCGGTACAGCTCGGTATCCGTTGGGAACTTATCCGCAAAGGGGATAATCACGTTTCCGTAGAAAATCAGACCTTCGCCCGCACCGCTGTTTGTAACATACGAAAGCTGATGAGGTGAGATATTGAGCTGCTTTGCGAGTATCTGTCTGTCACCGCCTGCCTGATTGAGCATATAAATGAAGTCCGAGTTTTCAAAGATGTTCTCAATCTCACGGCTTGCAAGCAAGTCCTTGACGTTCTGAGTAAGTCCCGTAGGAATACCGCCCCATTTTCTGAAACGCTTCCAGATTTCGCAGGAATATGCCGCTGTCTGTTCCTCTTTGAGAAGAAGGTGGAACTCGTCGATATAGTAACGAGTGGACTTGTGTTCGGCACGGTTGACCGTTACTCTGTTCCATACGCAGTCCTGAACGACAAGCATACCGATTTTTTTGAGCTGTTTGCCAAGCTCCTTGATGTCGAAACAGATAAGTCGGTTATTCATATCAACATTGGTACGATGATTGAACACGTTAAGAGAGCCTGTTACCTACATTTCAAGTGCTGTCGCAATACGCTGAGCTTCAGGCTCTGTCTGTTTGAGCATAAGGTCGTACAAATCCTGCAAGATAGGCATTTCAGCCGTATCGGGATTTGCAAGGTAATCACGGTAAACCATTCTCACGCAACGGTCGATAATGGTCTTTTCGATAGGTTCAAGTCCGTTCTTACCGCCGACAATCAGCTCACAAAGGGAGAGAATAAAGTCTGCCTTTAACGCAATAGGGTTTTCGTCCTCAGAGTAGTTGAGATTGATGTCAAGCGGATTGATATACTGCGTTGAGGTGGGCGAAATCTTGATAGCCTGACCGTTAAGGCGGTTGACAAGCGGATAATACTCGGCTTCGGGGTCGCAGATGATAATATCGTCTATTGTGGTAAGGAAAGCGTTTGTAATCTCACGCTTTGCAGAGAACGACTTACCACTACCGGGCGTACCGAGAATAAGACCGTTCGGGTTTTTGAGCTGCTTACGGTCGCACAAAATCATATTGTTTGAAAGTGCGTTAAGACCGTAGTAGAGAGCTTCACCGCCCTGAAAAAGCTCCTGAGTGGTAAACGGCACGAAAATAGCTGTGCTTGATGTGGTAAGTCCACGCTTGATTTCGATTTCGTTCACGCCGATAGGAACACAAGCCATAATTCCATCTTCCTGCTGATAGTCAAGGCGTTTGAGCTGACAGTTGTACTTCTGTGCGATACCCTGTTCCTGAAAGATGATATTGTCGAGCTTTCTTTTGGTGTCGGCTGTATTCATAATGAGAATAGTAGCCATAAAAAGACGCTCGTTTCGGCTCTGCAAGTCATTAAGCAGACTCTTTGCTTCCTTGCCGAAGGTGTTAATGTCCGACGGCATAATGTCAATGTCGTAACCGTTTCTGAAAGCCTTTTTCTGTTCTTCCATCTTCATCTTGTCAAGGTCGGTAATCTTGCTCTTAACCATTTTTACCGCCTTATTCTGGTCGATAGACTGAATGTGAATACTGAGCGTGATGTTATGCTCAATATTCAGAAAATCGGCAAGCATACGGTCTGACATTTCAGAAGCCATACTGTTGATGAATGAAACTGCACCGTACTTGCCACTCATACGGAAACTGTTGCCCTTTGAAAAGTCAAAGGACGAGGGAGCGATAAAGTCCTTGACGGAAAGTCCTGACTTCGGGAGTATATCCCAAGAGAAACGGAACTTCTCTCTGCCGTCAGGGTTAAAGCTACGATGAAGCACCGCAAGGCGTTCAGCTCCGTTCAAGGACTGTGCAAGAACACCCATAGTCTTGAAGTTGTTGAGAATATCCGCTTCGATACGCTCAAGCTTCGGCTTTGCTTCTTTCAAAGACTTTTCCTTGACTCCGAATGTGATATACTTTGTCTTGACAAGTCCGTTATTACCCTTTGCAAGCTGATTTTTCAGCATTTCTGAATATTCAAGGCGAATATCGTCAAAATCGTCGTTCTGAACGCCGATTTCAAGCTGGCTGTGAAATTCCTCTACATCGGCTACCTGATTGAGAAACGAGAGCTGAACTGTAATGGAACTGTCAAAGTAGTTGAGGAAGTCGCAGTAATTCTCGAAAATTGCTGTCTTGTCCTCATTCTGTGCAAGCTGATAGTTAATATCGAAGAACTGAACTGTCTTGGTGTAGTAGTTATCGTCCACCTTGCAGATACCGTCCTTGAACATCTGCTTGAAAGGAATTGACTGCTGTGCTGTAACGGGAACTTTGCCATTCCCGTTAGGACGAGCCTTTTTCACAGCAGCGTCAATCTGCTTTTTCTGCTTGCCCGATACATTCTTAATTATCTTCGACAATGTTTTTTACCTCCTTTTCTAAATCATACTGCTTTTCGGCATACTCGTAGAGATTTTCGGTCTTGTATGGTCTGACCTTCGGGCGAAGAAAACGGCTCTTAATAACCGTTTTCGCCACCTTTTCAAAGGAAAGTCCGTTTTTCTCGTACATCGCTACAAGGAAAGAGGGCATTGCAACTACGATAAGCAGAAGCATTGCCCCCATATTTCCTATTGCCTCTCTCGTCAGAAAATAAGTCGGGAGAGCTGTAACGCCCGCTATGCCGAAGCAGATTAACTGTCTTTTCGTAAGATTGA
>JGI24707J26582_10000663_pt1 | contig 27018 bp, 20 predicted proteins | sample BioPla1DNA1_FD_26582 | JGI IMG/M metagenome (IMG submission 26582)
GCGGTACGCGAGCTGGGTTCAGAACGTCGTGAGACAGTTCGGTCCCTATCTGTCGTGGGCGTAGGATATTTGAAGGGAGCTGTCCCTAGTACGAGAGGACCGGGATGGACGCACCTCTGGTGCACCAGTTGTCACACCAGTGGCACAGCTGGGTAGCCAAGTGCGGAGTAGATAAACGCTGAAAGCATCTAAGCGTGAAGCTCACCCTAAGATGAGATATCCCACCAGCAATGGTTAAGACCCCATGTAGACTACGTGGTTGATAGGTCGGAGGTGTAAGCGTGGCAACACGTTGAGCTGACCGATACTAATAGGTCGAGGGCTTGACCAAAGTGTTTTGAGATTCAAAACACAATGGTTATATAGTTCTTTGAACAGGAAGAAATCTCAACATAGAGCAGAGTTATCATTATACAGTTTTGAGGGTGCTGTTGCACCGCATGTCATTGCGAGAAGGCGAAGCCGACGAAGCAATCTGGTAGATCGCCGCGCTGCACTATGTTCCACTCGCGATGACAAAACAGAAATGAAATAAGCATATTATTTCTGGTGGCTATAACGGAGAGGTCACACCTGTTCCCATACCGAACACAGAAGTTAAGCTCTCCAGTGCAGAAGATACTTGGCCGGAGACGGCCCGGGAAAATATGTCGCCGCCAGATTTATATCAAGGCCCTGAGCGAATAGCTCAGGGCTTTGTTGTATTCTCCTGTCATTGCGAGGAGCCTTCCCTGCCTGTCATTGCGAGAAGCCTTCCCTGCCTGTCATTGCGAGGAGGCGAAGCCGACGAAGCAATCTCGTAGATCGCCGCGCTTCACCTGCTACAACGGGTTCTGATGCTAGACAGCAAGGTATTCTAGTCCTACGGTGACGCCATCAGAAGGAAATTTTACAATAACCTTTGTGTCAATAATATGATATAATGTTTACAGTATTACATTTCAGTTGAGTATTTAATTCTAAGCTACTTTAGGGGGCTATTGGAAAGAAAGATATTCGACTTCTTGGGCATGTCATAAAACAACTGTCTATGGGGGTATAAAATGAAAAGGAAAATTCTTATTGTGGATGATGAGAAGAATATCGTTGACATATTAAAATACAACCTGCAAAAGGAGTCATTTGATACACTGGAGGCATATGATGGCAGGCAGGCAATCGAGATAGCTGAAAGAGAAAAGCCAGATCTGATCATTCTGGATATCATGCTTCCGGAGATGGACGGGTTCACGGTATGCAGAAAGCTCAGGCAAACCATGCAAACACCCATTCTTATGCTGACAGCCAGGGAAGAGGAAGTGGACAAGGTTTTGGGTCTTGAACTGGGAGCAGACGATTACATAACAAAGCCCTTCAGTCCCAGGGAACTGATGGCCAGAGTAAAGGCAAACCTAAGAAGGGTAATTGATGAGGCTGCCCCAGGCCGGACCGATGAGGTCATCAGGATTGCTGACCTGGAGATCAACATCAACAGGTACGAGGTTAAGAGAGGCGGGACTGTTATTGAACTGACACTTCGGGAATTTGAACTGGTCAAATTCTTGGCTATGCAAAAGGGTCAGGTATTCACCCGTGAGAACCTGCTGGAAAAGGTATGGGGCTATGAATATTTTGGAGATGTACGCACAGTTGACGTTACTGTAAGAAGGCTCAGAGAGAAGCTGGAGAAAGACCCGAGCAAACCCGAATACATCCTGACGAAGAGAGGTGTGGGCTATTACTTTAACCCTGCCCTGTAACCGTGGCCATGAAGAAAAAATATAGAAGAATCCTCTTTTTTCGCAGTATTCAGTGGCGACTGGTCGCCATACTGATTTCAACAACTATTATACTGATGAGTGTGATATGGGTTTTTCTCAACTTTCAGCTTGGGAATATTTTTTATACCGATTTTAGGGAAGGTATTGAGCGTAACTATGTAGAATTATCCATCGACGCAAACACCAGCTATGAGGATCTGGAGTACAAGCTCATAAATGATCCCCGTATATCCGGTCTTATTCGGGGTCTTGATAAAAGCTTTACAATTATCCGTAAAAGTGATGAGAAAATACTGTATTCATCCGACCAGAACTATCAGAAGGATAGGATCGGATTCAGAAACGAGATCTATAAATCTGAGAACCTGCTGGCCGCATTGGCTCAGAGCGGAAACACGGTAATTTCGGAGAGCAGGAGTTATACCAAATCCAAGCTGGGAGACTTCTACGATTATGTAAGGGTTCAGTCCCTTAAAGATGGCGATTACATATTATTCTTCAAATATGATCGTCAAAAAGCTCTGAATGTCATTGGGGAACTCAATGGCGTCATCCTTTGGGGGATGTTCTTTTCCATTCTTGCAGCTCTCGGTATAGGATACCTTTTGGCCAGAACCATCACCAGACCCATATCCAATATCATGCAAAAGGCGGAGAAGATCTCCAGGGGTGACTTTGGGCAGAAGCTTGATGTTGATTCCAACGACGAGATCGGGAAACTGGCGAAAACTTTCAATTATATGTCCACAAAGCTCAAGGGTACCCTCGCGGAGATTACCAGTGAAAAGAAGAAAATTGAAACCATCATGAAGAATATGACCGATGGTGTTGTAGCCTTTGATAATAATGGTGCTGTGGTGCATATTAACGATACCGCTAAAGGCATACTCGGGAATATAGTTCTGGACCTTGATCTGGATTCATTTCTAAAAATCTTCGATATTGAGTGCCCCCAGGTAAGCCAAAATGAGGATGATCAGCTGGATCTCAACGGGGTTCAATATAGGGTGGAGTATGGAGGAAGGTATCTCAAACTCCAGTTTGCTGCCATCACAGATGACATGGACAATATCGATGGCCTGGTAACCGTTATTCAGGATATCACGGAGGAACAGAAGCTGGATAACATGAGAAGAGAGTTTGTAGCCAATGTATCCCACGAATTGAGAACTCCTCTGACCTCGGTTAAAAGCTACACTGAAACCTTGCTGGATGGGGCTCGGGAGGATCCGACCACAACAGAGCATTTTCTTAAGGTCATCAATGATGAAACCGATCGCATGGCCCGTCTTGTTAAGGACCTTCTCATTCTTTCCCAGCATGACAGCGGTATCCGGCTGAACATGGAAGACATCTCTCTGGGGGATCTGGTTGGTTCTTGTGTTGAGCGTCTGAGAAGGGAAGCAGAGCTAAAGGGACAGGATCTCAGGTTTAACATAAGGCAGGGAATACCGATCATCAGGGGAGACAGACACAGGTTGGACCAGCTTCTTACCAATGTAATAGGCAATGCCGTAAAATACACGCCTGAAAAGGGTAAGGTCTCGGTTAACTGTTACTGTGAAAAGGATAAGGTTATCATAAGTGTTGAGGATACCGGAATTGGCATACCTGAACANGATGTGGACAGAATCTTTGAACGCTTTTACAGGGTTGACAAAGCCCGATCCCGCCAGCTGGGAGGTACAGGGCTGGGTCTTGCCATAGCAAAAGAGATCGCTGTTCTTCATGGGGGAAATATTACTGCCAGGAGCAAAATAGGCAGAGGCACGCAGGTATTTATCGAAATACCCATGAAAAAGTCTAGNGCTGCGGTATAAACATTACCGGTAATGGCATTTTAAATGCCACGTAATGGATTTGTAATAAGAATTGATGTATACTTGTATTGTATAAATGGGGTATTATTCCTCGTATACTATTGAATAAAAGATATAATCCGGACTTGTATGGAGGATTTGAAATGGCTAAAAAAATCACCTTTCTGTTGGTGTTGCTGCTGGGGCTCATGTTAGCCTCCATTTCAGCATACGCTACAACAGATACTGGTACTACCGCTCCCGATACAGGTCTTACGAATGATAAAGTTTCGTCTGCTGATAATTCCGGCACGATTCCAGTAACAAATACGGCAAACACGCCGGCAAATGTTGAAACTGCGGCACAAGCAACGGGCAGTGCCCCTTCTCAGCCCTCAACCACAGAAGCCATTAACCCGGAGGAAACAGAGGAAGAAGAGGAATGCATAGATTACGAGCAGTGTGTCAGCGAATTTCTGGATCCTGATGTAGAAGCTACTGATAGTTTTCTAGTCAACATAAAGTGGAACCAGAAAGACCCCGTCAACAATCCTTTACTCTATGTGCTGACGGGTACCATAAAGCAGGATTCGGAAAGCGGTAGCCCTCTTGTCGTCATGCTGTATATTAAAGCAGACGAATTATACATTCCCTTGATGTGCAGGGGTGACACCAACATCATTGAAACGGGAAGTGTAGCCTTTGTCTCCCGTACCGATCTTCTCTATCTGGGCTCGGACAGGGTTAACGAAGTGAGGATCATAGCATTCAGGAAAGAAGATGCGGACAATCTTATTCCAGGCGTTAATATGCAGATATCAGACAAAGTGATCACCGCAAAACAGACGGTTATCATACCCATACCCATTAATACTGACAGCGTGCTTGATGCACTGAAGCTCAAGTAAAGCAAGGATATCCATNATGAAAAGGCATAAGAAGGAACGCCTGAAGTCCGGCATATTGCTTTTGCTTATGTTTTTAAGCATGATACAAACAGGAATCCTCTGGAATCAAACCCAGGGGCTTCCTTTTAGTTTTTTATTGGAGGCAATTTTTGCTGGCAACGGAAATGATCATGTAGACGTTGAGCGGATTAAGGACAACTACTTCTATCCGGAGAATATCGTTGTATTCGCAAATTCTTTTAACCAATGGATACTGACAGACGAGGATTTAAGTTATCAAATTATATGGGACGATATAAGACAAAACTACCTTCCCGAAATACTGAAGACTAAGTCAAAGCGCATATACCCGGCAGATATGTGGTCCGGGCTTAAGGATATGTCGTCCGTAAGAATAGATTTTGCGGCCAAATATCCAAACAGCATGCTGCTTTGGTTTTCCGGCATGACTACAGGCAATCCCAGTTTTAATGGCATCAAGAGCATGATCATTCTTCCCCAGGAGAATGTTAATGTCACCGTTAACACCCTATTGGTTTATGATGAAAGCAATGTCTACATGTATCATATCGAAATCAAGGAGNATATGAGACCAAAAGCGTATTACAGCGGTCTTTCAGCCGATCTGCGGAATCAGACCGNGATCATGCCCATGAGCGCCATTGGCGAAACATTTCCTGATTTTGTCGATTCTGCCCATGACGATATACCTATATATGTCATGGATCCCGATGTAAGCCAGTCCATGCGGACCATTGATGCAGGAATTCCCGAATCCCTGATCCTGGATCCTGAGAGTGATGACTTACTAACCATTCAGGAAAGCATTCTTCTTGAGCAAAGGGACAGTTTTCTTGCTATGCGTGATAAAACAGAGAATATTGTTGTGTTCTCTGACCTTGAAAATGTTTACCAGTTGAACTCCTATGGGGTTTTGGAGTATAAATACCTTCCTGCCGAACAAAAAACCGATTTAATCGATGCGAAATCCTCGTTCATTCATGCCCTTTCATTCATCGAGCTCAGAAAGAGCCTGGTGGGTGACGCTGATATTATGCTGAAGGATATAAAGCAGGAAGGTCATACTTTTGTTTTCACCTTTGGATATCGTGCGGCGGGGCTTGATATCTATATTTCAGATGTTGAAAACAATAACTATTTGTCTGCGCCCGCTATCAGGATCAAGGCTTCTGCGGAGAGGGTTCTGGAGTGCACATGGGTCGTGAGGGAGTTTAACACTAATTTGGATTCCCGGGATTACAGCATGTCCTTTATCGACATGCTCGACAAGATTTACGCCAGCAATCCCACACTCTTAAAGCTAGAGAAATTTCAGAGCATCAGAACGGGTTATCACCTGTTCGTCACCGATGGATCAGGGGAGAAACTCCGTCCATGCTGGCTGGTGAGAACGGATCAGGCAGCTTATCGGATACCAATCGGGGAAAAGGAGAACTGACATGGAGTGGTCAAAAGCAAAATCTATATTGATCTTCCTGTTTGCCGCCCTGAATATTTTTTTGCTGTTCACAATTATTCGGAGTGCGTCCCACGGCAGGCCTGGTGCGGATTACATAAAACATGTTGAGAGTTTGCTTGAATCCAAGAATATCAGGATAGAATGCCGGATACCCTCTTACAATGCGGACTCGGGAAGTGTTGTATACAGCGATCATGTCATGGACATGAACCGTGTTGTTGAGTATTTTCTTGGCCATGGTGCTGTTAAAACCAGTGACGGCGAACAAGTGTGGCAAAATGAAGGGAGAGTTTTGGAAATTGGGAATAATAAGATTATCTTCAAAGACAGTTCGCCGAATGAGGCGATAGATATTGAAGACAGGGATGCCGTTGAAGGATTGTTGAAGAAAACATTACAAGGTTTGGGAACGAAACAAAATGGTTATGTCCCCGATATCTGGCATGAACAAGACGGACGGCTCTATATAAGATATATAAAAAAATATAAGGGACATCTCCTGTTTGACATATATGCGGATTTCATTATCTCACCAGGGGGGATAGAGTATGCCGCTATCATACCGGGAGAGGTTGGACACACCCTGGCAGAGGGCGAGATTTTGTCGGCATGGCATATTTTGGCACTATCCAAGATACAGGAGAATTCAGTCATCGCCGATATGAGCTTTGGATATAAAAGAATTAATGAAGGTGAGCTATACGACAGCCCTGTATGGCGAATCCGTCTTTCGGATGGAACAGATTTGTTTTTTGACGCCTATACCGGGGAAGAAGTCTGTTCTGAGAAAACCTAGGATATTCATATTATGGTTTGCTGATCACGCTTCATAATGTTATAATATGTTTGTCTATTCAGGGACATGGATGGTCGAGGCGTCTACCGTTTCCTGAGCAGAACAACACAGGTTGAACCACAACTGAAGAAAACCAGAAGGTTGGTGTTTATGTGGATAAATTGCTTATCCGCGGGCAAAGACGCTTAAAAGGAGAAGTGACGATAAGCGGGGCTAAGAATGCTGCATTGGGCGTTCTGCCGGCCGCTCTTTTATTGAGCGACGTTTGTACCATTGAGAATATTCCAAATATACTTGACATAGCAATCCTCAGAAGAATAATGGAGTCTTTGGGGGCACGATTTATAGATATTGACCCCTATACCCTGAGGGTAGATGCGACCAATGTATCGTCCCATATAGCAACCGGCGAGGATATGCATCGTTTTCGGGGTTCCTACTATTTAATGGGGGCACTCCTGGGAAGGTTTAAAAAGGCTGTTGTTACCTTCCCCGGCGGCTGTAACTTTGGATCAAGGCCCATCGATCAACATATCAAGGGTTTTGAGTCCCTTGGTGCAAAGGTGGAGATCGAGCACGGGCATATCAAGCTCTCCGCCAATAAGCTTACCGGAGCCAGTATATATCTTGACGTTGTGAGCGTCGGTGCAACTATCAATATCATGCTTGCAGCGGTCAAGGCTGAGGGTATGACCACCATTGAAAACGCAGCCAAGGAACCCCATATCGTCGATATTGCTAACTTCCTAAATGCCATGGGGGCAGACATCAAGGGTGCCGGAACCGATATCATCCGTATCAGGGGTGTTAAGGAACTCAAGGGCAATGTTGTCCACAGCATCATCCCGGATCAGATAGAAGCAGGCACCTACATGATTGCTGCAGCGGCTACTAAGGGCGATGTGCTGGTGAAAAACGTCATACCCAAGCATATGGAATCCTTGTCGGCCAAGCTTGTGGAGATGAATGTTAGGATCGAAGAGTATGACGACAGTATTCGGGTGTGGGCGAAGGATCGTTTAGCGAAGGCCAATATCAAGACCCTTCCTTACCCCGGCTTTCCAACCGACCTGCAGCCTCTTGCAGCGGTGTTGCTCCTTAGGGCTGACGGGATCAGTACAATAACAGAGGGTATTTTCGACAATCGTTTCCAATATATAGACGAACTGAAGCGAATGGGTGCAAAAGCAAGAGTCGAGGGTAGAATGGCCGTCATAGAGGGCGGCTCAAAGCTTACCGGGGCGCCTATTAAGGCATTGGATCTTAGGGCAGGTGCTGCCTGCGTATTGGCCGGATGCATTGCTGAGGGAGTAACAGAGGTATCAAATGTTCATTATATAGACAGGGGTTATGAGCGAATGGTAGAAAAGCTTAACAGCCTCGGTGCAGACATCAGACGTATAACCGACAACGACGGGGCACAGGGTGAATAGCTCATGATCAAGGTTTGTAGCTTGTTCAGTGGTTCAAGCGGTAATTGTATATTCATATCATCGGGGGAGACATCGGTCCTTGTGGATGCCGGTGTGAGCGGAAAACGCATTGAGGAAGCTTTGGAGCAGATTGAAGAATCCATCAATGCTATTTCGGCCATCATCATTACCCATGAGCACAGCGACCATATCTGTGGTGCCGGAATCCTTTCAAGAAGACATAAGATACCCATATATGCCAACAGCAGGACATGGGATGCCATGAGGCCATGCCTCGGGAAGCTTAAGCCCGAACACATCTGTGTCACCGAGGTATGCAACCAATTCAGCATCGGGGATATTGACATTGTCTCTTTTCCCATACCCCATGACGCAGCCTGCCCTGTGGGATACAACTTTTTTATAGATGGCAAAAAAATAACCATTGCCACAGACATCGGCCATATAACCGATGAACTGGTGGGATGGCTGGAAAGAAGCCATTTCATTCTGTTGGAATCCAACCATGATGTAGAGATGCTGAAAACCGGAAGGTATCCATGGCCTCTCAAAAAACGGATTATGGGCGATTTCGGGCATCTGTGCAATGACCATACCGGGAAAGTAGTTGCACACCTGGCTGAAAACGGTACAAAGTTTTTCCTGTTGGGTCACCTCAGCAAGGAGAATAACTATCCGGAGCTGGCCTACCAAACTGTCTGTAATGCTTTGGTAGAGAAAAAGATCTATCCCGATAAGGATGTTTTTCTGGACGTGGCCTACCGTGACCGGGTCAGCAGAATGATCTGTATATAGGATCAAGGATATCTGTAGAGGTTAATTGGAGTATCATGAATATTCAGATAATTGCTGTCGGAAAACTGAAGGAAGAATATTTAAGGGGCGCTCAGAGGGAATACTCAAAGCGCCTCTCCCGTTTTTGCAGGTTAAGGATCATCGAAGTGGATGAAGAGAGCACACTGGAAAAAGAGGCGGACAGGATCAGAAAGGTTCTGCCAGCCAGCAGCCATGTCATAGCCCTGGCCATTGAAGGGAAAAAGTATGACTCTGTCGGGTTCTCCCGCCATATGGAGAACCTGATGATAGGCGGGAAAAGCAATATAACCTTTATAATAGGTGGCTCTACCGGCCTCGATAAATCCATTTTTAAAGAAGCTCACAGCCTTTTATCCATGTCGGATATGACATTTCCGCACCAGCTGGCAAGGATCATCCTTCTGGAACAGATCTACCGTTCTTTCAAGATCATTAACAACGAGATATATCATAAGTGAGGGACAGAGGGTATTATCCCCATAATGCAGCATAGAAGAACTCATGATACTGGTATTGATATATGCAGATGCCAGGTATATAAGAATCTATAGATTTGTCGTACATGATGTACGACTTTTTACTAAGTATACTTATTAGACCATGTAACCAGACATGAACCATGACGTTTGTGAAAAGAGAAACCATTTCATAGGAATGGTTGCACCTCTGTTATATAATAGGTACAGGAGGGATAACCTTATGGGAGAATACAAGCCAACAAGGGAAGAGGCCTATGCCTTGTTAAGAAAGTACAACAGCAGTGATAGCCTTATAAAACACGCCCTAGCGGTTGAGGGCGTCATGCGGCATTTTGCCGGACTATTTGGCGAGGATGTGGAAAAATGGGGTATCATCGGGCTCGTCCACGATCTGGATTATGAGATGTATCCTGAGGAGCACTGCAAAAAGGTACGCTCAATCCTCAAAGAAGAAAACTGGCCGGAAAGCTATATCCGGGCGATTGTGAGCCATGGATGGAAGCTGTGTAGCGATGTGGAGCCTGTGGAGCGGATGGAAAACGTCCTTTACGCCATAGACGAACTGACCGGGCTGATTAATGCCACTGCACTGATGCGACCCAGTAAAAGTGTGATGGATCTTGAGGTCAAATCTGTTGTGAAGAAGATGAAGAGTAAAGGGTTTGCAGCAGGGGTCAACCGGGAGGTCATCATAGAAGGTGTACAGCGTTTGAATATGGAATTGAACCAGGTTATAGATGAAACCATAAAGGGCATGAGAAAGGTTGCAGAAGAGATTGGCCTTAAAGGGACAGTTTCGTAGAAACCATGATATAATCTACCAACAATCAATTTAGAGGGAAAGAGGAATACATGGAGATAGGCGGAAACATACAGGGACTTAAGAAGAGCATCATACAGTCTCTGAAAGATTTATATGACATTGAAATACCGCAGAATATGCTCTGGACCGAAGAGCTTATCGCAAGTCTTTCAAGGCTGACGAGCGTCATCAATCGAGAGATAGCGGTCTACTTTAACAGAAAGGGACATATCACAAACATTAGTGTCGGAGATAGTGCCACAGTCAGTCTGGATTTGGTGGAAGGAAAACGAGACCCATCAAGACTTTCGGGTATACGTCTGATCCATACCCATCCTGGCGCCTCAGGCCGGTTATCTGATGTGGATCTTAGCTCCCTCAAGCTTTTGAGGCTTGATATGATCGCAGCTGTGGGCGTTCATGGTAACAGCCCTTCCGACATCTATGTGGGCATTCCTTCTGCTGAAGAAACTGAGACGGTGGATGTCTTCGGTCCATTCAATCCGGAAAGAACGGATTTTGAGGAAATGCTTGAGCATATTTCAGCTGCTGACAGAGTCTTGCGCAACAAGATAGAAACCACCGGTTCCGAACGGGAGAAGGCCGTTCTGGTAGGTGTCAGAACTTATGAAACACGTACTATCAGCGGCATCAGCGAAGCGGATATTTCCATGGAGGAGCTTGATGAGCTTGCCGGGACTGCAGGTGCTGAGGTGGTAGCAAAAATCATACAGTCCAGGGAAGGCAGAGATTCAGCCTATCTTGTGGGAAAGGGCAAGATCTCGGAGATCCGTCTGCTTGTTCAGGCGGAGGGTGCGGATCTGGTCATATTCGATGAAGAACTATCACCGTCCCAACAGAGAAACATTGAAGAAATGCTGGGTGTGAAGGTCATAGACAGAACCGGACTGATTCTGGATATCTTTGCCCAGCGGGCCCGTTCCCGTGAGGGCAAGATACAAGTGGAACTGGCCCAACTGGAGTATATGCTTCCAAGACTTGTGGGGCAGGGTGTTGTCCTTTCAAGGCTCGGGGGCGGTATAGGAACCAGGGGTCCGGGTGAAACCAAGCTTGAGACAGACAGAAGACACATAAAAAGAAAGATAACCTACTTAAGAGAACAGCTCGGGGAGATTAAAAAGCAGAGGGGGATACTCAGGACTGAACGCTTAAAAAATCGTGTCCCCACTGTTTCATTGGTGGGCTATACCAATGCGGGTAAATCATCTTTGCTCAATGCCCTCTGTGATTCCGATGTATATACGGAAGACAAATTGTTTGCCACTCTTGATACCACAACCAGAAGACTGGATCTGGGAGAGTCACAGATACTGCTGACCGATACGGTTGGCTTTATAAGAAAGCTTCCCCATCACCTGACGGATGCCTTTAAATCCACCCTTGAGGAAGCTGTTTTTTCCGATGCCATTATTATTGTTGCCGATGCATCTGATCCCCTGGTGGAAGACCATATCCGTATAGTGGATGGTATTCTTGCGGAACTGGGCGCTTCAGAAAAACCCACTATTATTGCATATAACAAGATCGACAAGCTTGGCGATAGAAATATTGCTCCAAAGACAGAGCGGACAGCGGTTGAGGTCTCAGCCCTCACCCACGAAGGCTTTGATACCCTTAAGAACTGCCTAAAAAGCATGCTTTACCAAATGAAAGCGCAATACCGGATCAAAATACCCTTCAATAAGGGGGGGAATCTTATTTCATGGCTCTATGACAATGGTAAGGTTCTTAATGTAGAATACGATGAAGCGGTGACAATCATGGACGTTGAGCTCTATAAGGACACTGCCGAGCAGGTGCTGGACTACATTGTGGAAGTAAGATCCGCCGGTAGCTTCCAAACCGAAGAGTGATCCGGCCGCCCATTTTTGCCCGCTATTTTGACCCAGGATATTCCTTGCAGATGTCTGTAGGAAGAAAGCTCAAGCCCGCTGTACGCAACCGTTTTCCAAAATGGTTCTATTGACACTGGAATGCAGCTATTGTAGAATAGGAATGCTAAAGAAGACTTATGCTCGTGTGGTGGAATCGGCAGACACAACGGACTTAAAATCCGTCGGACTAACCCTCCGTGCCAGTTCGAGTCTGGCCACGAGCACCAATCGGCCCTGAAGAAAAGCTTCAGGGCTTTTTTCATCAATGAATTCAAGAAAATTGACAAAGAATGAATCAGAAGACCCATTGAAAAACTATAGCAATGCGATATAATTATACGCAAGATATAGTGTTGACGTACACCCATTATACAATATGTATTAAATAGAAAAAATATTTAAAACACGGAGGATGCATATGAAACTGACAGATAATGCCATCAAGGTTCTTGAAAAAAGGTACCTTGCCCGAGATGAGGAAGGGAATCTATGTGAGACCCCGGAAGACATGTTTCGCAGAGTAGCCGTTACCGTTGCCTCTGCTGATAAGAAGCGTCTTCCCGGAAAAGAACTAAAAAAGCTAGAAGAAGAATTTTATAACATGATGGTTAGCCTTGAGTTTCTGCCCAATTCCCCCACTCTTATGAATGCGGGCAGACCCCTGGGTCAGTTATCAGCATGCTTCGTCCTCCCTGTTGAAGACACAATGGAGGGCATTTTCGACAGCGTGAAAAACGCCGCGTTGATCCATAAAAGTGGCGGTGGAACAGGTTTTTCCTTTGCCAGGCTAAGGGCGAAGGGATCAAGTGTCAAATCCACAGGGGGTGTGGCATCAGGGCCGGTAAGCTTTATGAAGGTATTCAATGCGGCCACTGAAGCCGTCAAACAGGGTGGCACCCGAAGGGGCGCCAATATGGGCATCCTCAGGGTTGATCATCCGGATATACTGGAATTTATCACCTGTAAACAGAACAACGCAGACATTACAAACTTCAATATCAGCGTTGCCCTGACCGAATCCTTTATGAAGGCCGTGGAGCAGAATGCTGATTACGATCTCATAGACCCCAGGACAAAGAAGAAGACAGGCACACTCAATGCCCGTGAAGTGTTTGACCTGATGGTGAACATGGCCTGGAAGAACGGAGAGCCCGGTATCATCTTTTTGGACCGTATAAACAGGGACAATGTAACTCCAGAACTAGGTGAGATTGAGAGCACCAACCCGTGCGGAGAGCAGCCGCTTCTCCCCTATGAAGCCTGTAACCTGGGATCCATAAACCTGAGCCTTATGGTTAAAGAAGGCCAGGACGGCATGATGGAGATCGACTACGACAAACTTAGAGAGACTGTACGCAAGGCCGTGCATTTTCTTGATAATGTCATTGACGTCAACAAGTATCCCCTGCCTGAAATCGATGAGATGACCAGAGGAACAAGGAAAATTGGTCTGGGTGTTATGGGCTGGGCTGACCTTCTTCTGATACTTGGAATCCGCTATGATTCCGAAGAAGCGGAGAACCTGGCCGACGAGGTGATGGGTTTCATCTCCCGCGAGTCCAGAAAGAAATCTGAGGAATTGGCAGAAGAGAAAGGGGTATTCCCCTATTATGACCAGAGCACATACAAAGAGGCCGGAATAAGGGTCAGGAATGCCACCACCACCACCATAGCTCCAACAGGCACCCTCAGCTTAATAGCAGGTGCCTCCAGCGGGATCGAGCCTCTGTTTGCCATCTCCTACATCAAGTATGTCATGGATGGAACCGAACTGGTGGAGGTAAATCCCATCTTCAAAGCCGCTTGTGAAGAAGCGGGATTATACAGCGAAGAACTGATGCGAGAAATAGCCCAGAAAGGCTCCCTCCATGAAATCGAGGGGATACCGCAGCGTATGAAGGATCTGTTTGTAACGGCTCATGACATCTCGCCTGAATGGCATGTCCGGATGCAGGCAGCCTTCCAGAAGCACACCGATAATGCGGTTTCCAAAACCGTTAACCTGAGAAAGGAAGCCACTTTGGATGATGTGGCCGATGTCTTCCGCCATGCCTACAGAACGGGCTGTAAGGGTGTTACCATTTACCGTGACGGAAGCCGCGAGGGTCAGGTGCTGAACATTGGCAGCGTAAAAGGAAAGGAAGACTCCGCTTCCGGAACCGGTTCCAACCAGGCTTGCGAAGACTGTCAGGAAGCAGAGGGGATCTTACCCAGACCCAGACCGGAGATTACCACGGGATTCACCGAAAAAGTCAGGATTGGATGCGGTAACCTGTATATCACTGTAAACTATGATGAAAAAGGTATTTGCGAGGTATTCACCAATACCGGACGAGCCGGTGGCTGCCCGTCCCAGTCCGAAGCCACCAGCCGCCTTGTTTCCATAGCCCTGAGAGCGGGCGTTGACGAGAAATCCCTGGTGGAACAGCTTAAGGGCATCCGCTGTGCATCAACCATTCGCCAGAGAGGCCTTAAGGTTCTGTCCTGCCCGGATGCCATCGGACGCCTCATTGAAAGGGTCATGAACCATCGCAATGGCAGCGGCAATGTCTACAAAGAAGCGCCTAAGGCTAATGTGACATTTCCAAGACCAACTGCCCGTCACCTGAATTTGAACAAACCCGAATCAGGTAATGATGTGAACAAGGTCACAAGCGACACCGGAAAGTGTCCCGAATGCGGCGGCGGAGTGGAGCATGAGGGAGGATGTGTGATCTGCCGCCACTGCGGATATTCCAAGTGCGGTTAATGCCTGACAGGTATTGATGTTTAACCATAAAGAACCAGTTTTATATTGCGATAACAGAGCAGACTAAAACCGAAGTCCTCAAAGGATTTCTTAAGGGATATGATGAATCCTCTATATGGGAGCAGGGTGGAAATCCACCCTGCTTTTTTCAATTTTCCTTACTGTCTGGGAAAGAGGATGGAAGCACGAACCAGAGTCAAACCATAAAGACCTTGATAGCCTCCTTCAAACGATTTGCCTCTTCCTCCAAAGCAAGGGCCTTTTCCTGGAAGGCTTTCAACTCCGCCATTTGTTGATCCGAAGAAGCAGTCAGCTCCTGTGTGGTTGCGGCCGTTTGCTGGGAAACAGCTGAAATGTTATGAATGGAATTGAGCACCTGGTTCTTATGCTGATCCATTTCAATGGTGCTTGATCTGATTTCCTGAACCTTGTTCATCAAAAGATCCATGGAAGCGGATATCTCGTTGAAAGAGCCGATGACTTTTTCAAGGGCTTCATTCTGTTTACTTATAATGTTATCGGCGGAGTCTGCCTTATCAGCGGTAGCTTTAATATGTGACTGGATCTCTTTTACAAGGGCTGCAATGTCCAGTGCTGAAGCAGCGGTCTGTTCAGCCAGATTCTTAACCTCTTCCGCCACAACGGCAAAACCACGTCCCATTTCCCCTGCCCTTGCTGCCTCAATGGAGGCATTGAGTGACAGAAGCCGGGTCTGGTCTGCAACATTGGTGATCACCTTTACAATGCTTGATATCTTGCCGCTACGCTTGATTAATTCACTTATATCATCGCGGACCTGGTAGATGATCTGGTTTGTCTGACCTGCTTTTTCATCAAGCTCATCCATGGATGTGAGTGCGTTCTTTGTAAGATTGAAGGTAGAGCCCGATACCTGCTCTATTTGATTTGCGCTCTCTGCAACAGCATTAATGCTGGAAGCCAGTTCGCTGGTCTTTATAACTCCTGCCTCTGTATCTGCGGCCTGGGCACCGGCTCCGGAGGNAATCTGATCTATTGCGGCTGCAATGCTCTCTGTAATACTAACAACCTCCTGGGTGGAACTGCTGACCATTGAAGCCGATTCAATAACACTGTTGGCTATGCCGGCAGCTTCAATAATCAGATCACGCATGCTGTCCATCATCTGCCCGATGCTGTTGATAAGGATTCCGAATTCATCTTTCCTGTCGCTGGACAGTTTCTGTCTTAAGTCACCTGAGGCAGCGGTTTTGGCCGCTGAAACTATCTTTTTCACGGCGGTGCTCAGGTTGTTGGAGATCATCAGTGCGATAAGTCCCGAGATCAATACGGCAGCGGCCATAACAATCAGGGTGATGACGAGTATGCGGTTTGCTCCTGCACTGAGCATCTTCTGCGGTATGACAGTGCCGATAACGATGGCATTGTTTTCGGCTCTGCCGAGTATAATGATTTCGTGCCTTTCATTAATGACTTTAACTTCTTCATCCCCTTCATTAAAATTTTGGTAATACTCTTCCCCGGAAAAAGCATATTGTGCAGCGGGATCAAAGGTGTCATCCAGGGTTAAGAAAGCATTATCAAAACCTTCCTGGCTTATAATATGACAGTCTCCGAGACCAGCGCTCATCCTCTCCACCATGCCCGCTATCACCTTGGGATCTATTTCAATTATCAGAACGCCCAGGAGCTTACCGGTATAAACATCAACATATTTCATGATATACGAAAGAGAAGCTCCCTTGATCCCCTTTCCGTCATAGAGCGCGGCAACGGCCGCGTTGTCGCCAATCCAGGCGTTTTTGGCATTTCCGGACATAAAAGATTCAAAGAGGCTGATGCTATTTAGCTGATCCAGGGTTCGGACATTCAAATGAGAATTTGTGTAAATGCAGTGGTTGACACCTATTATGGAGTAGTCTTTGACGTATTCGTTGGAGGATGTCATGGAAGATAAAAGCGAGTTTACTCTTTTAGTAGTATCAATCTGCAACGACTTTTCCAGATCCCTGAAATCCGGTTTAAGAGCAGTCCTCACATCGCTGTTGGTCATAAGCTGCATGCCCTGAGATTCCACAATGTTGGCAAGCATGTTGAAAAATGCGATTTCGCCGTTTATCACTTCCTGTGAAGAGTCTATGGCCACCTTGGTGATTTCGCTTTTGGACAATGAATACGAGGACATGCCGATGATGACGATAGCCAGGATTGGCACCAGAAATGAAATTATTAGTCTTGTCCTGAGCTTAAGCTGCGGCAACTTCACCCTTAGAGACTTCCTGACAGAGCTTTTTGGCTTTGAACTGGATTTTTTGACCCCTTTCATCCTATTACCCCCCCAACAAAAACTCCCACTGTATGAAGACATAACTATTAGTTCCACAGTTTATTAATTGATATATTAGAATATTAACATATTTTATAGTCATTTGTCATTAATTATCTCCAAAATAGTTGCCAGGTCAGTATTCAGTTGTAATGTTTTGGTGGTTTGTGTAAAATAAAGTTGCTTAACAGGAGGATTCGATTATGGCACATGATGTATTCATATCCTACTCGTACCACGATAAAAATGTGGCGAATGCTGTCTGCTCCGCAGTTGAGAGTGCAGGGATAAGATGCTGGATCGCCCCCCGCGATGTTCTGCCCGGGATGGAATGGGGGGAAGCCATCGTCGACGCCATAGGCTCGAGTAAAATCATGATTATAATTTTTTCATCTGCGTCCAACAACTCGCAGCAGGTTCTAAGGGAAGTGGAGAGAGCGGTACATAAGAATCTCATTATCGTTCCCTTCCGCATTGAGGATGTATTGCCTACCAAGTCTATGGAGTACTTTCTTTATTCCACCCACTGGCTGGATGCAATAACTCCTCAGATGGAAAAGCATATAGACATTCTGATTGATGTGCTGCACAAGCTGCTGGACAGCGCTGAAAAGGCTGAGCCAAAGCCTGCTTTTGAAAATGAGCAAACCGCATCGGGCAAGGAAACTGAAAAAGGGAAGCAGCCTGTAAAAAAGCCCAGGATAGCCCTGCTCTTAGCACTGGTAATTCTGGTATCCGCCTTTGGAACATATATTCTAGTTCGCCCACAAGGGTCCTTTTCGGGCGTCAGCCCCGATACAGGGCAAGAACCCGGCACATTGACAAGCCGTACTGTGGGCACCGAAATACCGTCTGCCGTCCCATCCCTCCCGAAGGAGCAACAACAATCTGAAATAGAGCCTGGAACCGTGGATCCTGCTACTCAAAAGCCACAACCCTCAACTGTCGATGGCAGTACAGACAGTGCAAACATGCCTTCAGAATCAGATACAGGATCTGATGCGGCCCAAAACTCCTCTGACAACCAGTTGCCGGAGAAGGAGAGTGTGGGAGATAGCCAGGCAGACAAAGAAAAAATCAGGCTTGAAACAGGGGATATTATTCGGTTTGGCAATTACTACGGTAAGCCCATCGACTGGATGGTCATCCATGTCAACAGTCACGGAGAGCCGCTTTTGCTTTCATCAGAGATCCTGACTCTTAAGCCCTTTGATGCCTCTGAAAGCGGCACCTACAACATGACTTCCCGGATTACTTTCGATAACAAAATGCCCCGGGATGAGGTTTACATCCATTACTCACAGGAAGACTTAAGAGCCATGAAGGGCAGCAATTCCTGGGTTGATTCCAACATTAGGGAATGGCTTAACTCCGACCAGAAAAATGTGAGCTATTCAACACAGCCTCCCAGTGCTGATGCCGTATGGTATGGGCTGAATGATTACGATAAGGAAATGGGTTTTCTGTATAATTTCACTGAAGAAGAGAAAGCGATGATAAAAACAGTGAGGCATAAAGCCGTCATAGCTGAAATGGACAGGGAAAAGGCGACTGGAGGGAGCGCTCCATATGATTTCTCAAGGGCCTCTCTGGAAGATGTGTGGTTTAATACTGATGAAGCCTATTATATGGAAGTCGAGGACAGGGTTTTTCTTCTTTCGGTTGAAGAAGTCATGGAATACCTTTATTACAAAGGTCATCTTCTCACTGCCTACCCTACTGAAGAAGCCATAAAGCGCGATGAATCCGGCTGGTACAAGGACCTGAAGCATCAGGCTGATGGTGCATTCATGTGGTGGCTAAGGACACCTAATGCCAATACACCCTGCGAGGTTTGTATAGTAGGATTGGAGGGAAATATCATATACAGTGATTATGCTGTGCTTTGCGGCGTGGGGGTACGCCCGGCATTGTACCTTGATTCTTCCCTTCTGGAGGTTGAAGGAAGCGGCACCGTGGATGATCCCTATTATATTGAATAGAGATATTCCCGGATAGCCGGGAATGAGAAAATTGTTTATAATAGTAGATGATTAAGGAATGATAAATGGAGGTCAATTATATGAAGGAGCATTTATCACCTCAGGATCTAAGACCCCTGACAGCTTCCCAGAAGGAAATGCTCAGATCCCTTTGGAGACCTGCCATAAACGACATGGCAGTGGCATCCATATGCACTAATGTGGAGACCGATGAATATGAGGATATAGAATTCGTGGTGGGACAGGTTCTAATCAATGATTTGGGACGGACCCCAAGGATTGTGCTCCGGCGGCTCAGGCTCATGGAAGATCCAATGGAGCAGGAAGAAGATATTGCTCCTGAAACCGGTGGGGATAATGATGCACTTATGGATGCTCAAGCCGGGGATGAAGGGGATGAATACGACGAGGACTTTGATTGCCTCTATATTGAGCCGGAGGAGTTTTTCAACCTTGAAGACTGTCTGCCGCTTTTGAGCATCGGTCAGATGATAGACTATATAAGAAAATCGAAGTTTGGCCAAAGAGGCTACAAGCTGATCATACCCCCGGAAGAAAGCAAGCTCTTTGAGCAGAGTATGTTCCGGTTGGAGGACAGCGATGGGGAAGGCTATGAGAACCAGGAGCTATGCGATCTTTTGTGGGATATTTTTAAAACTTATGTATTAGGAGTGTTATGAAAGCTAGATCACCTAATGAATCCATGATAGAAATGAATGAACTGGTTCTGCCCAATGATACCAATCTTTTGGGGAACCTTCTTGGCGGAACCCTGCTCCATTGGATAGACATTGCCGGAGCCATGGCCGCCCAAAAGCATTCCAACAGCGTTGTCGCCACAGTATGCATTGATAGTGTGGATTTTCGGGAACCGGTGCACGTTGGCGAGATTGTCACCCTTAAAGCCAGAGTGACCTGGGTTGGTCGTACTTCCATGGAGGTTACTGTCGAGGTGTTCGCCGAGGACTACTTAAGAAAGCTCAAAAGGGCCACCAACAAGGCTTACGTTACTTATGTGAGCGTTGACTCGGATGGAAAGCCCAGGGAAGTGCCGGGCCTCATCCTGGAGACCGATGAGCAGAGAAAAGGGCATGCTGAGGCCGAAAAGCGCCGTACACAGAGGCTGAAAAGAAGGCAGACCGAGCAGAACTGATAATCCTTGTAAGCAGGAACTACTGATGGCTTTGATTTATGAAGGCCCTGGTCTTCGGGAACCGGGGCTTTTATCATTTCGCTTGTTAAGCCGGGCTGTCCCTATACGCGGGCAAGCCGGCTGCTTGTTTTGTGAGTGTCAGCTCGAAGTCTAAACATGCCGATATATCTCATAAAGGAACAGGTTGTTGCCATGGCAAGTGCCATGCATATCTTGTAGAGAGCCATTGCCTTGTAACCATACACCACTGGTGGCAGGGTTTTTTCAGGAGTAAAGTTAGGGTATAATGGAAATGAGGGCGATTCATGCAACAGAGGATGATTTTAATGACAGGAAGACATCTATTGGCGGTTTTGTTTATCAGCCTCACCCTGATAATGGCTTCCGCTTGTGGCGGGAATAAACAGAACAAACAGCCTGAAAATAATAAAACCGGTACTACCGCAGTCAATAATGAAAAAACTCCGGAGCCGTCCGGCGAGACTAATGGGTCTGCTCCTGAAAGTGAACAGGTGATTGACCAGCAGGAAGTGGAACTGCCCGATGCAGCTTTTTTATCCACCTATCCTGGCGTGCTTTATTGCATGTCCCTCACCCTGGAGCAGATTTTTACGGTTCTGGGCACCCAATTCGAGCTTTATGAAAATGCTGCCCAGGGATATGATATCTATAAATTCCCAGAATACGGTCTTGTTATGGAATACGATACCATCAGCGAAAAGCTTTCAACCATCTGGGTCAATGATACACCCTATTATGTCTATTCCGGAACCATTAAAAGCTTTGATATCGATAACGACGGCAGGCAAGAAGAAATTGCCGCATATGAGGATAGCAACCTTAACGGTAGGGTAACTGTTTTTAGCAGGGATGGTCTGATTATCGCTGATCAGACCACCGACTATTTCGGCGGGGAATGCCGGATGTCGCTCATGGTAGGCTATGGACCTGAAAGGGAAAGCCTTATCATTTTGGACACCAACAACCCGACGGAATGTGAGGTCTTTTCCTATTCCAACGGCAAACTCATAAGCATGCTTCCTCCTGCTCCGGCCAAAGCCAGTAATAACGCCGTAGTGGAAGCCGGGGAGGGTCGTGTGACCCTTACACTGCCGGATCAGGGAATCACCTATGACTGTCCTCTTCCAGAGCACCTGGTGAAATCCTATCCAGACCTTAATACTGATTACTACTATCAGTTTGACAGGAGGGTCAGGCCCGTCGTCAAGGATAACGTCCTCTATCTTACAGAGCGGGACAGCCTTCAGATTAAATTTCATGATATGGAGGAGGATATCTCCACATATTTTGATGTGGCTCGGGTTGTACGGGAGTATCAATACTCCGGTGGGGGAAAATGGCAGCATCTTTCCACCAAGGGCGGGCCAAAGTATGAAAAGAATTCTCTTACCTCCGGTCTGAATGCAAATGACTTCAGAATTGGAAAGATCAAGCTTTTATCACCTGTCAGGGAGGCAGCCGGGGAAATAGGCCTGGATTTGGAACAGTATACCGATTATGATTTTCTGGTGGGCGTCCTTTACAGGAATGGCGGGGTTTGTGTAGGGATAACCAACGAGATCATAAGTTATATTTCCCTGGAAAAGGATGGAGAGATTGAAACCCCGAGAGGATTAAAGATATTCCATTCCAAACAGCAGGCGATGGATCTGTACGGGCTTCCCGACCGGGGATATTATGAGGATAGGATTTGGACCTACTACCTGCTGAGAGATGAAGAGATGGAATTCGGGCACTATCGGATGGCCGATACCTTCAACATTGAATTTGAAGGGGACTTTGTGAAAAAGATATGGATGTCGGAGTATATATCGGTCTACTGATATTTATGAAAACCTTGGGACATCGTTGTACTCGCCAATGTTTTGGCGTATAATAGGATTACATTTAACGAGCCTGTGGAGCAACGGGAATGTGCAGGGTCATTACATACCAGATCGTTATGGATGGTGACGCATGCACATTTTTATTCGATTTACGGGAGGTAGAATGGATGAAATGGCTTTCACGCCTTGAATTGAAATATGGCCGCTATGCCATCAGAAACCTGACCCATTATCTGATCGGTCTGAACATAGCCGCCTATGTCATGGTCTTCCTTTTTCTCAGGGCGGATTTTCTGTTCCTGATACCAGATAGGGTGTTCAGTGGCCAGATCTGGCGTTTGGTGAGCTTTTTATTCCTTCCTCAGACCACCAATCCCATATGGGTTTTCCTGCAGTTGTACCTGCTCTACTTTATTGGAACAGCCATAGAGGGTGTGTGGGGAAGATTCAGATATAATGTGTATTACTTCTGCGGTGCAATTTTAACAATTATTGCAGCGTTTGTTTCCGGTCTTGGAGTTACCGGTCTGTATCTTAACCTGTCCTTGTTTCTAGCTTTTGCAACCCTTTTTCCGGAACAGGAGCTCCTTTTCTTCTTCGTTCTCCCCATAAAGGTCAAGTATCTGGGGCTTTTGCAGGTGGCCTTTTCGATATACCAGTTGGTTAACGCCATACGCTTCAACGCGTGGTATCTTGTGGCAGCTATTTTGGCATCCTTTGTCAATTACCTGCTGTTCTTCGGCGGAGATATCATAAGGTGGCTGAAGCTGAAAAAGCAGGTATATATGAACCGTAAACGATACTATGATCAGGTCAGGCCTTATAACAGGAACAGGAAGTACTAAAGACTTGCCATACCTGGACGCTATACCGGCCACAAGAAAGCATTAATAGCCAGCCACAGCTTTTTTGCCGGTGTGGATGCCGGAGTTGGACGCAAAGAGGAATCGACACATTGTGCAGACTTATTTCTGTGAGTTATACAGTAGAATGATGTTTTTTGACAAATTACTATATTATTATTGGTGAATTTTCACAAAGGAAAAACTCTGTTTGCGACACGAAATGTCAATAATTGATAAGAAGTTAAGTTGTAATGACGACCTGTGGACAAAACGTAAAACTATCCACAGAAAAACCCTTTGATTAACAGCTAAATAGGCATTAGTCGCTGTAACCCGCTAAACATGCGGGTTTTGAATTTTTTGGGTTATCCACAACCCTGTGGATAACTGTGGATAACATTGGCTGAAAGCAAGGCAGAATAAAAACAGGCGCCCTGGAGATCATAAAAATGTACGATCCCGATCTGCTAATAAGGAGGGATTGAGTCATGAGCAGACGCAGAGGCATTATGTCGGAAGGTCTGAAGAATGAGTTTGCCCGAGAACTTGGTGTGTATGATACGGTTAGCAGAGAAGGATGGGGCTCAGTTTCATCCAGAGACTGTGGCAATATGGTCAGATTTGCAATCGAGAAGGCAAGCAAGAACTCCGCAAATATACCGGAATAGCTGTTGCGGGGTATAGCCCATTCCGGTAGGCAGCAGATGGGATCGTATTTTAATAACAGGGGGCATGGGGAACCATGCCCTCTCGTTAGTCATTCCGATATTTTCTCCATACCTGAAAGCAGGCAAAAATCCAAGGGAAAGACCCTCAATCCATATGTTTACATGTGTCTGAATCTGTTGACAACGGCGGGCTCGTATTGTAAAATATAATCCGTCGCTCTGATTGTACTAGTGTGGAGAGATGGTCGAGTTGGTTTAAGGCACCGGTCTTGAAAACCGGCGTAGGCGCAAGTCTACCGTGAGTTCGAATCTCACTCTCTCCGCCACATTTTATCTGGAGAAGTACTCAAGCAGGTCGAAGAGGCGCCCCTGCTAAGGGCGTAGGTCGTTAACGCGGCGCGAGGGTTCGAATCCCTCCTTCTCCGCCACAAAACGCTGATAGTCTGAAATACCAGGCTTTCAGCGTTTTTCATATCCATATTATTACGATGCTGCTTTACCGGCCTTGATCCTGTTGAGCCGTTCCACCATGACAATCATCACAATGGCTATGACCATCAGATACACAGGCATAAGGCTCATGGATATATGCTGGCCCAGCAGACCAAACAAGGGAGGCATAACAGTGATCCCGATGTAAGCGCTTGCCATCTGAAGTCCCATCATGGACTGGGACATCTCAGCACCAAAATTCTCAGGCGTGTCGTGAAGAAGGGAAGGAAATATCGGGGCGCAGCCAAGTCCTATCATGAAGAAGCCGCATAGCAGGATGAAATCAACGGTAGGCACCATGATGAGCAGAATCCCCAGCACAATCAAGCCCAGACCCATGCGTATAAGTTTTTTATTATTGATGCGCATGGTGAGAAAGCCTGACATGAACCGCCCAAAGGTAATGCCGAAGTAGTAGAGAGAGACCCATGAAGCCGCAGTTTCAGGAGAGATGCCCCTTGAGAACACAAGAAAGCTGCTTCCCCATAGTCCGGCAGTTGCTTCAACCGAACAGTAGCAGAAAAAAGCCATAAGGGCTGGTTTTGCACCCCTGATTCTTATAAGCTCCATTATAGAATAAGCCTTTCCGGAGCCTTCGGATGTCTGTGCCCCCGTTGAGACAAGCTTCCACAAGGGCATCGATGCGATCAGGATAACCACAAGGACTGTCTGGATCCATCCTATTGCTGAATAACCCGATCTCCAGCTGCCTCGGGTGAGGAAAAAGGACATGATGACAGGTCCCGCGCTGGCGCCAACTCCCCAGAAGGAATGCAGCCAGTTCATATGTCTTGCCTTGTAATGGACTGCCACAAAATTATTTAGTGCTGCATCCACGCTGCCTGCGCCAAGCCCCAAAGGTATGGCAAACAGGAACATTACCCAGAAGGTGGATGACAGGGATATGCCAAACAGTGCCGCTGCGGTCATGGCAACGCTTACAGCTGTAGTCACGCCCGTCCCGAACCGACGGATGATCCTGCTGCTTAATAGACTTGAAATGATGGTGCCGCATGATATGACAGCGGATAGGAACCCTGCCATGGAAACAGCTACGCCAAGTTCTCCATATGCCGCTGGCCATGCTGTGCCAAGGAGCGAGTCTGGCAGCCCCAGGCTTATGAATGCAATGTAGATTATAACAAGAAGTAGAGTTATCATAACGGCTCCCCCTGGTTTTTCATCTTCCACCCCTTAATGTCCGATCTTTGGACAGCTCCAAAGAGATTAGCCTTCAGGTGTTTGTTCTCTTTCATCAAAAGGGCAAGCAACTCTTTCACATTCTGTCTTTTCGTATTACCGTCCACAGGACATCCGCTTTTAATTGCTTCCAGGCCAAGAGCCTTGACACAGGCGCTCACCATCTTCTCCTCGGTATAGATCATAGGTCTTATCAGCGTAATGTCCCGTCTGTCCAAATAGGTTACAGGAGAAAAAGTGTGTATCCTGCCTTCATATAAGAGCGACATTATAAGAGTTTCGATTACATCATCCATATGATGTGCAAAGGCAGCCTTGTTACAACCCAGGGACTTAGCTGCCTGGTAAAATGCTCCTCTTTTCATATTAGCACATAAGGAGCAGGGGTTTTTCTCCTTCCGCACTTCAAAGACCACACGGGATATCTGGGTGTCCTCAATATGGTAATCCTCATCAAGGTTGTTGTAAAACTTCAAAAGCTTGTTGACATCAAAGGATTCAAAACCCAGGGCAACAGTGATACCGATGAGCTCAAATTTGACCGGGAGAAACTTTCTGAGTTCACTCAGAGCCATCAAAAGGAGCTGGCTGTCTTTTCCGCCCGAAACGCCCACGGCTATTCTGTCGCCATGGGATATCATATTATAATCGGTTATCGCTTTGCGCATACGTGAGAGCACCTTTTGCATCAATTTCCATGCCCTCCTGTTTGATAAATCGAATAAGCAGTCACATTATACCGCCGAAAGGGAGCAATGGCAATGAGGAGATCGCTGCGTTCCACTCTGATCCGCTCACAATGACATTTTGGAGATACATATCTTTTCTCGCCTCCTCATCACTCACCTCCATTAGCGACTAAGCAATCACCTGATCACCAAAGTACCAATGGATTCCTCATGCAAATCATGTTGTGCTTTTCAAAGGGTTCTGGTATGATAAACTTGCCATCAATTTTGATAAGTTTTTAACAAGCGGTAACTTACAATGATTCTACCCTCAAAGGTATGGAGGAACATAGAAACTCTGACAGGTGCAGATGTATTTGTGAAAAGTGCTTAAAAAATTAAATCAAAATGTTTGAGTATAATAATAAAATGACCTTGTGTCAATGTACGTTTTTTTGTACAATGGATAGGATAATGTTAAAAATATAACCATCAGGTCATAGGATTTGATGGTGATTTAACTGACAACATAGCAAACTCAAAAAATAATGAGGGGGAGTGAAAGATTTGAAAAAGGTTAACATTACTGAAACCGTACTAAGAGATGCCAACCAATCCCTTATTGCAACAAGAATGCCCTTTAATGATTTTGAGGAGATTCTTGAAAAGATTGATAAGGCGGGATATCATTCGATAGAGTGTTGGGGCGGAGCAACTTTTGATTCATGCCTCAGATATCTTTCGGAAGATCCTTGGGAGAGGCTCAGGAGGATTAAGTCCAAGGTTAAGAATACCAAGCTTCAAATGCTTTTAAGAGGCCAGAACCTACTGGGTTACAAGCATTATCCTGATGATGTGGTCAGAAAGTTTGTGGAACATGCTGTTAAAAACGGTATTGACATCGTCAGAATCTTTGACGCACTCAATGACTTCAGAAATAT
>JGI24707J26582_10000666_pt1 | contig 26953 bp, 27 predicted proteins | sample BioPla1DNA1_FD_26582 | JGI IMG/M metagenome (IMG submission 26582)
GCTACCTCCTTGCTCTCTTCAGGCTCCCCTTGATATAGGCCTGTAACTCGAGTAACAGGAAGAGTAAAAATGATACCGTTGCCTGGTTTTTCAAGTTCTAAATCAGCAAAGATTCTTAGACGGATGTTAGGCGCATTATCTATTGTGGAAATAATCATCACAATATCCTTTTGTGGTTCTATTACCAATGGGAAATAATAATCTGTCGGAATACCAGCTCCGCGACCGTGTATCAAGGTGGCACCTTTAGCACCTGCAGACCCGGCAGCTTCTAAACACGCCTTACTCCTGCCCTTGTCTACTATTGTTATAATACAGCAATAATCATGGCTAACATTACTTGTAGAAGTTTCTACGACTTTTTTCTCTAAATCCAAAAAACAACGTTTTAATGGTATGGAGAAAGCAATCCCCTTATTCTTTTTAAAGAATGAAAAATCTTCATATACTATTTCGTGTAATTGACTGTTAAGCTCATGAGACGCTGAAATCATAAGTATTTCTTTTTGTATTTCACTTAGACCCATTGCATCAAGAAATTTGGAATGTGCCGTTCCTTCTCCCAGAAATATAGTACCGCCTGTGGCTCCACAATCCTGTGCCTTGCGTAAAATAGCATTAGCTTTACCACGGCCTATAATCACAAAAAACATTGTGTCTATCTNTACCACTCCCTACTGCTTTATATTCTGACATGCTCAATCCTTTCGATTTTTGCAATACCTTTTCTTTACCAACAAAGATCCTTTGACAATAAGAAATAAGCCATATAGTTCCTAATGATAATATGTCCAAANGCTATAGTATAAAAGGATACATGAGAAACAAATCCGATATTAATATCGGGAAAAACCCTTGGTTATTAAATACCAGGACATAAAAAATAATAAAAATGCTAATAAATATTTGGATTATTTAATTTATATTATACTTAATAAATAATTATATTGCTACAATATTTATAAATTGTTAAAGTAAGTTATATTAATACAATAATATTACAATTTTGAGTTTATTATATTATTTTTTCGGTAATACTTTATTTGCTCGTGATAATACTGTAAAATCATTATGAATATAGACGGAAAGGTGTCATAAATGAAAACTAAAAAATCATTGAATCCACTGATAAAAACACTTGGTATAATATTGTGTATTGCTGTGGGAATCGTGGCTATTGGTGCGTTTGCGCTGAATATGATTATGAAAGCTCCCGAAGGCAATAATACAGTTGATCTTTCAAAATCCGATATAGATTCTGCGGGTAATAATTCTTCTCAAACCGGATCATCCAAAGATGGATCAACCGACAACCAGTTTGATGATCAAAAGACCCAGGCCTTTTCGTTTCTTGTTGCCTGTAAGGATAAAACCTCGGGCTGCACTGATACCATTATGCTTGTTCATCTTGATATCAAGAAAAAAAAGGCTAGTATTCTAAATATCCCACGGGATACCATGCTAAATACCGAAAGAGCATCAAAGAAAATAAATGCATCCTATAGTATAGGCGGTATTGAGCAATTCGAAAAAGATGTGGCAAGTCTTACAGGCTTTTATGTAAACCGTTATGTTTTAATTGATATAGAGGGCGTAGAAAATATAATTGATGCCATTGGGGGAGTAGATTTTGACATTCCGGTTAAAATGAATTATGAGGATCCCACCCAGGATCTCTACATTCATTTTAAAAAGGGATACCAGCATTTAAACGGCGAGGACGCTGTTAAAGTAGCCCGTTTCAGGAACTATCCTGATGGTGATATTGGAAGAATAGCAGTGCAGCAGGATTTATTGGAAGCTTTGGCTTCTCAGGCTCTTAAAGCTGAAAATATTCTTAGAATACCGGAGCTTGTTTCGATAATAAATGAAAATGTCAAAACCGACATAGTTTTCAGCGAAATGCTTTGGTTGGCTAATGAGGTAAAGGATATTGAACTAAGCAGTATTGAGACTGATATGGTACCTGGCGTAGCAAGCACTATCAATAATATCTCCTATTGGCTTCCATATAAAAATGAGCTCCTTGACCTCATAAATGACAGGTATAACCCTCTTGATAAGCCAATTACAGAAGGCGATATATCAATAGTATCCCATTGGGCAAATAAAGAAGGGTAATATATTGTGTCTTCTCTTACAAGAGTATATTATATAGTAATAAAAACAAAGGAGGCTATAAATCATGAAAGTATGGATTGATCGAGATGGATGCATTTCCTGCGGTTTGTGTGCTGATATTTGTCCTGAGGTTTTTAGAATTTCCGAAGAAGATGATTTAGCTGAAGTATATGTTGATGAGATCCCTGAGGATGCTGAGGATTTAGTGCAGGAAGCAGCCGAAAGCTGCCCTGTGAGTGTAATTCATTTTGAAGAAGACTAATAAGATAATACAGGGGACGGTTGTGTGTCTAATAGACACACAACCGTCCCCTGTATTACTGTCTACTTCGTCTTTAAGAATAGCAAGATTGCTAATCCATAGGATATTAGAACTAATAATACTGCACCGATTGCCGCCAGTTTATTGTTTTCCTTCCACACCTGGCCGGCATAGTTGAAAGTATAAAAGGAGGATAACACTACATACAAAAGACCTATATATACAATCATTCCTTGCCCTCCGTTGAGAATATCGGGACCGTCTTAATTAGGTGCCCCGTCCTTCTTATCGTATAGTCAACTTCAACCTTAAGCTCAGATTCAGGAAATTTAGTCAACCAGTTGTACTCCTCCCACTCCGGAATGGTTAAAAAATTCTTTACTGCAACTGTACCAAAATTGAAAACATCAGTTTTTGCTTCCTTACATTTTTCAAAGGATCTTTGTATTCCATCAGCCAAGAAGCCTTCCAGGGCCTTCTCCAGCAATTCTGTATTTTCTGCTTTTTCATAATTTATTCCTGAAGGAATGGACATTATAGAACCTTCCAACTTTAATTTTATTTTTATCAGGGGTTTATTTTTATCTGCCAGGTCTATTTCTGTTTCAGGGCTCTCAAATTCATTAACCTCCAGAGTCACCATCTGATCAGGTTCTATGGGATCTTGTATTGTAAATGAAGCTGTCTTTATTTCCCCTTTTGTTATTAAAACCATTTGAGTCTCAAATCCCGTGAGTTTTCCAACCATCATATCTCCATCAAATAGTACTGAACCAAAATGCTCTATTTTTTCTCCTCCACTACGGGGAATTTCCCCAGCGTAGTAATCCCCATTATTATCCTTCCCCACTTCCTTTTGGGCCTCAGATCCGTCATCTTCCTTGCCCTGTTCCTTCCCTGGGTTCTCCTCTGAACTTGATTTTCCCTTCTCCTTGTCCTTAGAGCCCTCTCCTTGCTGCTCCTGCTTGCTTTCCTCCCCCGATTTCGACTCCGCTTCTTCTGCTCCGGGTGAAATGGCACTGTAGGTTACCATCAAAGCATGGTACGGTGCCTTTAGTCCATCATAAAAATCATTTAATGTTACTTTAGGAAAAAAACCTGTCTCTTCTGATTTTCTCATTACATCTTCTATTGTCTGACTGATTAACTCACCAGAATACGGCTCACTCTTCCCGACAAATTCCTTTGCCTCTCCTTTGCAGACAATCACAATGGTGTTTCTTCTTATTTCTCTGTATCTTATAATGGGAGCGATGTATTCGCCTATCTTACCACTCTTTGCTAAATCCTCGGATATTATTATTGCTTTTAGATGCATAAAGTTCAGTCTTTTTGCAATGTCGGTATTGGCAAGTTTAATTGCATTTGAAAGAGAAGGGGCTTCTATTGTAACTGATTCTGCTGACTTTTCGCTTTTTCCTTTTCCTTCTTCCCCCATAGTCAGCAAGGGAATTTGAAAAGTAAATCTGAATCTTTCTTTTTCGCCCTTTTCTATTCCAATAATANTTATATAGGAGAATTCTCCTATTTCATGACCATCATAGCAGCTTGTCAGCAAAAGGGAGATCATCAGAAGGCATATCAGGCACCTAAAGCTTTTTCGTATCATTTTATACCGCCTCCTTCTTTTTGCGTATTAGAGCCACTACAAGCAGTATTATTGAGGGTGTGAAAAACAGAACTCCTCCCCATGTCCTGAGTCTGTTAATATTTACACNTATAACTTCTGATATCCCTCGTGGAATTAGGTTTAAACAATAAAGTATGGTAAGCATAGGAAGAATAACGGGTCTTTTATCTTCTATTCTAAATACATGACAAAAGACCATCAGAGCTGCATAAAAGGTTAATGTAATTTCAATAAAGGATCCAAAGTTCCAAAGGAACAGGAATATAGGCTCCATTCTTTGTAAAAAGCCGCCATAATCAATAAGTGATGCCATTTCATACATGGGTGAAGTAATTTCCTGACCTACAGTATAGGGGAACNCAAGACTATAGGCTAAAAGAGAAGTGCTANAAACGATTCCGGAAATAAGGATACTCCATAGGCCAATCTTTTTTATTTCCCTGTACCCCTGAAGCGAGGAAGCTATTATACCTAATATTGCGATGTCTCCATACACCGAGCATCTTTGTAAGCCTGTAATTATAGTTTTGTCGAGGCCATATCCCAGCACAGGATAAAGCTGGCGAGGAACAAAATTCTGAGTTGAAAGTAGAATAACTAAAATGTATCCAGCCGACAAAATATATATAATGAATTTGGAGTACCTGGCAATAGTCTCAAGCCCCATGAAAGACAGAACTGCTACACTGATTGACAGAAGCACCATAAGAAAGCTTGGAGGGCTTTCGGGCATAACATATACCTTCATTACCTCAATGTATTCTCTCATATTAATNCTTGATACTAATAATATTAGGGCNGCTAANGTAATCAGCATTATTGACCCAACAGGTTTACCGAGGACCANGTCTGATATCTGCATAATATTCTTATTATTGAATCTTTTTAGCAGAGATAATAGTATCATGAANCCCAAAATAGCAACAAGCATAGAGAGAATANTCATATACCATCCGGCTGTTCCTACAGTACTCATTATTATGGCTGGGCCTGTAAAAAATACTTTCATTACTATAGTAATTACCATCAGGCTTATTGCCTCATGGTAACCGAATTTTCCTTCCTTATTCATTGCTTCTACCTCCGGGCTGACCCTTTTTAAGCCATCCTCTAGGTGAATCACCCACGCGTTTTTCGTTTTCGGCGTTTAAATAGTCTGGCCTGTTGGCTTGATTATAAATATTATCGCGCATAATAATGTCTCTGTTTGATTTAGTCGTTGGCGCAACAGGTGAAAAGAAGGGCACACCAAAGGATTTTGAGCTTAATGTAAGTGCACAGAGTATAGTAAAGCCCACCGATACTCCATAGAATCCGGCCAAAGCAGCAAAGCCTATCAGAACAAATCTATAGATTCTCACCGCTAACGCTAATGAATAATTAGGTATTGCAAAATTCCCCAGTCCTGATACAGCAACAATTATTATTAGTGAAGGGCTCACTATTCCTGCTTCCACGGCTGATTGGCCCAATATCAACGCGCCGATAATTCCAAGAGTATTGCCGGTAACACCGGGAACTCGAATCCCCCCCTCCCGGATTAATTCAAAGGATAGCTCCATAATCAGCAGCTCAAAAATAAACGGGAAAGGCACCGGGGTTCGTGATATTATAATTGAATTCAGCAAAGTGGTAGGGATCATTTCTTGATGGTATAGTATAAGAGCNGTCCATAAACCTGGCAGCAACAGGGCGATGAGAGTTCCCATCAGCCTGATAATTCTAAGGAATGAGCCAAACTGCCAACGAAGATTTGAATCCTCGGAGGAATGAAATAAATCAAAGAAGGTAATAGGTACTGCCAAAGCAAAGGGGGTCCCTTCGCAGATTATAGCAACTTTGCCTTCCATTAAAAATGCCGAAATACGATCAGGTCTCTCTGTTGAAATAATCTTTGGAAATAATGTACATCGATTATTCTCAATAANCTGTTCCAACATACCGCTTCCTGCAATATAATCTACATCAAGACTCTCCACCCTTCTCTTAACTTCCTTGATTATTTTTGGATTCGCAACTCCATCCATATATAAAACTGCTGCAAGATAATTATTTGTTTTACTCACAATCATGAATTCAGTTATTAAATCCTCATTCTTCACTATCCTTCTTATCAATGTAATATTGGTACGCAGATTCTCTGTAAAAGCCTCCTGGGAACCTTCTACAACTGTTTCGGTCATCGGTGTGGAAACACTGCGCTTTTCATAGCCACGGCTCTCCATGACAAGACATTTATCACATCCATCAATAAAAAGAGCAATTAAACCATTTAGTATTTGGGGTATTATCTCCTGATATTTGTTCATTTCAACTATTTGATTGATGCTAAGTACATTATNCTTAACAAAGGAAATGGGGCATCCGCCTTCAAATCCTTCAAAGGCATGAACATCCATAAGCTGGGGCAGAGTAAACTGGATGGCTATTCTGTTATCTATCATGCCATCGATAAATACTATACAAGCCGATATTCTATGAGCAATTTTAAACTCCCGGATTATAATATCCTGGTTTACAGGCAAATGAAAAGCATCCTGTAGGTACTTAATATTATCATCCAATGACTTGCTTATTTTTCTATCTTGATTGATTGCTTTACTCTTTTTCCCCTTACTGTTCTGATTGCTACTGGACTGCTCCTGAGCCTTGTTTTTCATCATCTGCTCTACCGTTATTGGTTCTTTGAGACGGGAGGTTTTTTGAACCTGTTTTCCTTGTTGATTATTTTCACTATTGTTCTCGTCATACTGATCCCATCTTTCTGATTCTTCGGAGGGCTCGGGGAACCTGAAACGCTCCTGATTTTCATCAGGTTTTTTATATATAAACAGGTCTTTGAGGCCTTTTATCATAAAGACACCATCCTTAACAAATCATATGATGATTATCAGTATTCGCATAAATAAATGATTTTATCCAAATTAAGACATGAGATAGGTAAGAAAGGGGGACGGTTCCCTGTCTCATCGGAACCGTCCCCCGTCTCACCCTGTCTTACTGTAGCTCCATCCATTCTTCCAGGAGGGACTCGTGCTCTGCTTCTAAATTCTGCTTTTCTGCTAAAAGTTCTTCTAAACGCTCGTAATTAGAAGCATTTGAGTTCATTTCATCATCAATTTCTGATAAACGATTTTCCATAGAACTTATACTGGCTTCAAGTACTTTGAGTCTTTTTTCTATGGTTTTAGGACTGGGCCTTTTTATTCTACTGTCGGTATTTTTCTTTTTGGGAGAGGCAGAATTTTGAGCTAAAGCAAGCTTTCTTTGTGTCTCATAGCGTTTCCAATTACGATATTCTTCATAATTGCCATCAAAATAGTAAAGCTTTTTATCCTCCAACTCACAGACTGTTGATGCAAACTTTCTAACAAAATAACGGTCGTGAGACACAAATAGAATGGTCCCCTCAAAGTCTTCGATTACCTCTTCCATCCATTCTCTTGATGCTATATCCAGATGGTTTGTGGGCTCGTCTAAAATGAGAAAGTTTACACCCCTCTGCATCATAAGGCAAAGCTTCAGCCGGCTTTTCTCGCCACCCGAAAGGGTCTCTACCCTTTTAAACACATCTTCACCAGTGAAAAGAAATCCTGCAAGAATGTTTCGGGCAGACCCCTCATCAATCAGAAGCTCTCTTCTGACTGTGTCAAGAATTGTAAGCTCAGGTTCATCGAACTGTATTATTTGGGGAAGATATGCCGGTATAATGCTTGGCCCCATCTTAACTGTGCCACTGTCTGCCTGAAGCTCCCCCAGGATTATTTTTAGTAACGTGGTTTTTCCGGTCCCATTATTCCCTAGAAGTGCCACTCTGTCACCTTTTTTAATCAGAAGATTTATATTGTTAAAAAGAAGCCTTGAACCAAAGCTTTTTTCTATTCCCTTTAATATCAATACTTCCTGGCCTGAAGGAAGGCCAGACTTAAATGACTGGGATAATTTACGCTCTTTTTTAGGCTTTGCTGTTGAGACATTTTTAATTCTCTCAAGCCTCTTTTCCATGCTAAAGGCCCTTCTGTGCATTTTTGCAGAGTCAGATCTTCCGGCCCAATCATGCATCCTTTTAATAGCCTGCTCTAATTGCTTTATTTTCTTTTGTTCCTGTTCAAAGTGGTGAAGCTGTTCTATTCTTCGTTGTTCCTTTAATATTGCATATTTACTGTAGTTTCCTTCATAGCTGACAGCAATTCCCTCTTCTATTTCAATTATTCTCTCTGCCACCTTATCCAGGAAATAGCGATCATGGGATATAACCACCACGGTCCCTTTATAGGAANTTAAGTAATCCTCAAGCCATTCCAATGAATTAATATCCAGATGATTGGTAGGCTCGTCCAACAAAAGAACATTCGCATCTGTAAGTATGATTCTGGCTAAATTAACCCTTGTTTTTTCTCCACCACTTAATTCTGAAAACAAGCGATTTTGCATCTTCCTATCAATTCCGATACCATTACATACCATGTTGATAGAATTTTCGATGGTGTATCCTCCCAAGTGCTCGAACTCATGCAACAGGTTCCCGTACTCCTTAACTAGGTGGGGGGCATCATCCTTAGCCATTTGCTCCGACAGGCTTTGAATTTTCTCTTTAAGCTGGTATACCCTTTCAAATGCAGAATCCAGTACCTGATAGACCGTGGTTCCCGGTTCATATTCAGGGATTTGATCTAATACACCCAGCCTGCGACCCTTTGTTATAACAAGATTTCCCTTATCAAAAGACTCCTGCCCTGATAGAATTTTAAACAGTGTGGTTTTGCCTGCCCCATTTTTGCCAATCAGTCCTACAACTGAGTCCTCAAAAATCTCCAGATTTACTCCCTTAAGAACATGTGTAGCTCCGTAATATTTATGTATATCATTAAGAAGAATTTCGCTCATCTTAAAATCCTTTCATAGATTATGTCTCTGTATATTCTGTAAAAACAGCTTCGGCGTTTTTTAGCAAATCCCCCAAAGCTTCCTCGAAGGATTCATCAACTAAATATTTAGAATTTATGGACATAGANTTGTTTTTATCACTTTCTAAACCCTTTAATAAGGATAGCCTATTTTCGACCCCTAAGGCAATAGCAAACCCTATGGCTAGATTTATATCGAAGATCCATTGAGGGAGTTTATCACCGGGATGTTCATGGCTTTCGAACAGCTCCTTCAGTTGACCTAATGCCTTAATCCTGCTCGCGCTATAGGCTGTCTTCTTCTCCATCCCTAGGGCATAGTTGAATAGTATGAAGCCAACGGGTATCATTAGGTAACCGGACCAAATAGATGCCATAACAGGTATTATGCAACCTGCCACAAAAAGAATTACACCCAGAATCAGGCCGAGATTTCGATAATATAACTGCTCATCAGTAAGTATGTTGTTTTGAGAGTGCTCTTTCCTGATACTCCTGTTCCATTTATTATATAGCTTCTTTATTCTGTCTGAATCATCTGAGTTATTATCTGTGATATTTTTTATTGAAGGNCTATAAAATCCATCTTCATTTACTAACGAGCCCAATAAATCCAATAATTTAGCATCTGGTGCCTTTAATAATCCTGGTTCAAGATTCTCAGAAATGCGAAAACTTAGTTCATCATTCTTTACTGAAATCTCTACAAAGCCTCTGGCTGACAACCGAAACAGCCCCGCAAGAATCCCCCTTGCCCCCGTTTTACCCTTAGTCAACAAAAGGGCTTCTGCAGGATTCATGACAGCTATATCCTCCACAGTAAAGGATTCCTGTTTCTCACCTGTTTTCAGGACCTTATTGGTTCTNTAAATTGTGATTATGCCTAAAAATGATCCTAAAAGAGATACTNTTATTGAAAATATCTGAAGGTTCTTTTTTTGCTTTTCCTGCGNGGCCCTTCTTCCCTCTTCCTTGGCTGCATTTTCCCTCGCCCGTAACAAATCAGATTTATCACTTTCTAAATATTCTTTTTCCTCCTCGAGTATAGTCTGTAAGTATTTCTCGCTACTCGTTTTTGCTGCATTCCCAACGAGGTATTGTGGAAATACTACCCTTGCCTCAACATATTCTCCCGGCACAGTATTAGGAATAGTATAATAAACAATACCGCTGTCTGTTACCTGTTTTTCCCCAATCAATACTCCGTGCAGATATGATTTTACTTTATTAGACTCTATTGCTCCGGGCAAATGAATCTCAATAGCAAGATTTGAAATATATCCTTCCCAGTACCTTTGTACATGATTTCTGTCATATACTGCTATGTCATTATATCTTTTAATAGCATTTTTCACGCTGTATCTGACCAATATTTTAGCCTGCTGCTTTGTAAAAACACCGTACACCTTCAGCCTGACCAGGTTGCCTTCCTGTATTTCGCTATATGTTCCATTAAATACATTTGCTCCCCACTCTCCTTCAGCCAGTTTCTCGAATTCTATCCATTCATTTTTATAATATGTGTAAACGGCTTTTATCTCGATTTCCTCTTCCTCCTGCTTATCAATAAGCAGAACTGCATTATTACTGTTTCCCAGGAAAGTAAAATCTACTATCTCGGTTATATCTAGGCTACCGTCCTTAAAAATATTTACTTTTATATCATATTGAGAAATCTGATATCCCTGTATGGGTTTATCAAATGCACCAACAGTTGTGGTAAGAATAATCACAAAGGAGATACACACCACTAATACTTTATCTATAATCCTATTTCTCAAAGTGACTCCCCCCTAAATTTAGTAATTCGATACTCTAAGGAAGTGAAATACCCGGTTCTATTTCTTTAATCTTCTTATAGATTCTAAAGAATCCCTTCTTAATAAAAGAGCCTTCAATTTATTAATCAATAATTTATAGTCAGCAAACAATAACAACGGTGCAATAATTGTAGCTCGATAACGATAATAGGTATCTGGAACCTCCTCACATATTAAGGCATTTATCATGCCATACGCTACTATAAAAAACAACAGACCTATTGAATAAGGATCCATATTTATCAGCGCATACATTACACCAAATACAGCTATTATCAGGCATACATACCAAAAGACCATTTCAAGCCTTACAATTAAAATGGCTGGCGGATTGGCAGCAATATCTGTTATTAGAGGAACCTCATCAAGATGGGGTTTCGTCAGAAATCCATTAATTGCGTCTGGTATATCCTTTTCAAGTATAGTGCTAAAAATAGAATCAAATTCATGCTCTAAATCCTCGTCACCACTTTTTGTCGCATCTATTGACAAGGCATGATAATCCCTAAAATTTAACCTTACAGTAGTGAAGGTTACAACAATGCATGTAATTACGACAGCAAATAAAAACAAGAGATGTAATCGCTGCCTACGTTTAAAATAATAGAGCATAAGGCAGGCAACAAGCCCTATTCCAAGAGTGTAAATCATATAGATTCTCAAAAGAGTGCACAGCCACATCAGAAGGCATACTGCTGCAATAGCCAAAACATTTTTTCTTATAGAGGGACTCTTTTCTTTAAGTACTTTTAAGGTAATATACCAGATAAGCATTATCAGGAAAAAAATCATAGACTCCTTACGGGTATCGCCGGTCCATACTATCATGCTGGGAAAAAATAGATATACCAGGCCAATCAAGCTGGATTTTTTATGGCTATAATTCATACCAAGAGCAATTTTCATAAGTAAAAAACCTGTAAGAATGGAAATAAAGGAATTAACAAATGAAGCTGCATATCTGTTTACTCCAAAGATAGCATATTGAATTCCCATTAAAACCGTATACCAGGAATATTCATACTCAACATTCCATAATGGAACCCCAGATTTAAGCTGCGCCGCTATATCCTTTGCAATCTGATGATAGATAAGCCCGTCGGTACCTGAGTACTCGGTTCCATTTGAATATGCTATAAATATAAAAACAAAACGCAGAATAAGGGCAAGCTCTGCCAAAAGAATGATTAAGCGTTTTTTAGGTGTATTTTTTAATAAAAGAATGCCTGATACTGCTGTTAGTGCCATAATAGCAAGCATCCAAATCAGATTTTCAAACATAAAAATCAAACATACCTTCTATTTGCTATTCTTGCAGTCAAACTAAAACCTCATTTATCTGTAATGATTAACGCGACTTAAAAACATCCGGTTTTCAAGTCGCGCAATCTACTGTTTCCCAAGCTAATACAAGCTATGGTAAATAAATCTTAAGGCCCTCACCTCTAAGTTTTTATATCATTGTATTTAGTGGTGGAAAAGCCTTAGACCAGTAAAGCACATAGCCATACCGTATGTATTACAAGCGTCTATCACTTCTGGATCTCTAACTGATCCTCCCGGCTGAGCAACATATTTTACGCTGCTTACTGCAGCTCTGTCTATGCTATCCCTGAAGGGGAAGAACGCATCAGAAGAAAATGATACACCTTCAAAGCTCTGTATCCATTGTTTCTTTTCAAGAGCTGTAAGTTTTTGAGGAACTACATCAAATAGGGCCTCCCATTCCTTGAGCTCTGCATCTGTGATATCATCCCGTAAGTATAGGTCTATTGCATTATCCTTAGCCGGATTTTTTAATCCTTCTTTAAATTGCATTGAAAGCACCCTTGGATGCTGGCGTAGCATCCAGTTATCTGCCTTGTCTGCTGCAAGTCTTGTGCAGTGAACTCTGGATTGCTGACCTGCTCCACAGCCTATTACCTGACCGTCATAGGCAAAGCAAACCGAGTTGGATTGTGTATATTTCAATGTAATTGTAGCTATTATAAGATCTCTTATAGCTTCAGATGGAATAGTCTTGTTATCAGTTACTATATCATTAAAGCTATCCTTGGTAATAATAGCATTATTTCTCATTTGCTCGATTGTTATACCAAAAATATCTCGGCTTTCAATATCAACAGGAGTATATGCCTTATCCATCTTCATTATGACATATGTGCCCCGCTTTTTACTTTTTAGTATCTCAAGGGCCTCATCATCATAATCCGGAGCAATTATTCCATCCGAAACCTCAGTTTTCAAAATAGTAGCTGTATCAATATCTACCTTGTGGCTTATTGCAACAAAATCACCGAAGGAGGATAGTCTATCTGCTCCTCTGGCCCTTGCATATGCTGCAGCTACAGGTGAGAGATCCTCTTTTTCTATTCGATATGCCTTACGAAGGGTATCATTTAATGGAATTCCAACAGCGGCTCCAGCAGGACTTACATGCTTAAAGGATGCGGCAGCAGGAAGCCCTGTTGCTTCACTCAATTCCTTAACAAGCTGCCAGCTGTTTAGAGCATCTGCGAAATTAATAAAGCTGGGGGTTCCATTAAGCAGTGTAATTGGCAGTTCGCCATTTTTATTATATACTCTAGCTGGTTTCTGGTGTGGATTACAGCCATATTTTATTGCTAATTCGTGCATGATACATTTCCTCCTAGTTTTTTCAGACTACTATATATGTCTGTTCTTAATTATAATTTCTGTATTACCTGTGGCTATCTCAATGGATTTTACCAATAGTGAAACTCTGTTGTCAGAGTTCAATAATGGCCAGTAAAATTCAATATTCTCTTCAATAGTGTTTAATACCGGCATGATATATGGCTCACCTGAAAAGGATGGCAGTACTTCACCATCTTTCTCATAGGTATGAATGCAATGTCCGATTGATGGAACAGCCTTCTCATAATTATAAAAATTACGTATGCAGGTGTCTGGATTACCATCCTGGGTTTTCAGTATTGAAAGGCTATAGGCATTTTGCCCGCCCAATTCCATCAGGCCTGTAATCCTAGGTGTATAATTCGGGGCATCGGGCTCGAAGGTTCGGTTCATCAGTGCCTCTTCAAAGGTTTTATTCTCTTTAAGCACATCATATACAGTATCAGTCTGATCACCGTTTGAAATTATATGATATTTCCCAATTGTTTTTAATGGATAGTAGATAATTAGGGAAGGATCCTCAAGCTTGCTCTCATCAAAGGCTTTTGTTCTGACAAATCCATCCTCTTCAACGAAAATCCGGTTTCTGCTATTTTCGCTGCGTCCCATAATCCAATAAATCTGGATCAGCTTATCTCCATCACTATTTAAACCTAATACAATACCCCTTCCGGGATAGGAGTTTTTCTTAAGCTTCTCAGAATTTTCCCGGGCAATATTCTCAAACAACAAAACAATCCCCCTTCGGCAAGATTTACTAATTAATTTTATAATAATATAATATAGGTCAACAAGGGTAAAAATCAACTAATAAAGTCATTTAAACAGCATACCTTTCATGATTTTTTCTGCAGTATCCTCATCCTTTACAATTTCAAGTAATTTGTATGAAAAAGCCAGGGCTGTTGCAGGCGCTCTTGAAGTAATAAAGTTTTTGTCAACTACAACAGGCTCATCAGAGGTTATTGCACCTAATAAATCCTCTTCACATCCTGGGTAGCAGGTTGCTTTAACACCCTTATAGAAGCCCAGCTTTCCTGGAATAGTGGGACCTGCACATATTGCCGCCAGCAGACCATTATTCGCCTGGTGTTTGATTAAGATGTCTTCTAATTCCTTTGATTTTGAGAGACCCTGCACTCCCTTAAGCCCTCCCGGAATTACTATCATATCATGAGGAGAAACCTCAATATCACCAAGAGACTTATCTGCCGCTACGGGTACATCATGAGCACTTACTACAAATTTATCCCTTTTTATCGATACAGTCATAACCTCTACCCCGCCGCGTCTTAGAACATCCACAACACTAAGGGCTTCAATATCCTCAAATCCATCAGCTAACATTACATAAACCTTCATAATAAACCCTCCTGCTTTACTTTTATTACTATTATAGCCCATAGGACAACATCTTAAAAGTCTGCTATAATAGGAGTATATAGACATATAATATATTAGGGGTGCGATTTATGGGATCGAATAATATTAAGTACAAGTTTGTTGACACAGGTGCCAAACCTAACTTTAAAGATCCACAGTATTCTATAAGCTATCATGCTGAAAAAAAGAAAGATAATACAAAGGTCAGTTATAATATCATTTCTGCTTTGGCAGAAAATAAGGATATTATAATAGAGATCAATACTTCTCTGTTCATAGGTGGAAGAAGAATTGTTAATAAAATAGTCGATGATTTTCTTAGTGAAATACAAAGGCTTAGCCTTGCCCACTATCATAGAAATATTAAGGTTACAGGCAGCAGAGGATTTTTTTCTTTTCTCTTTGCCAGAGACAAGGAAGAAGAGGGCCATGAAATACTGGTATATGTCCCCAATAAGATATGGAAGAACAATGAGTTATACAACATGCTTCCCAATTTAGGATTACGGTATTACATAGTTGATGCGAATACAGATTCGGATGAGGATGCAAAAGCTATCCTTGATAAAATGAACATACTCAATGACCAGGCAAAAATTGATAGCTTCAGTATGATAATTTTTGATATTTCCTCCTGCAACCAGATGGGTATTATGACAAAAAAATATACTGCCGGTCAAATAAAGAAAACGCTTGGTATTGAGGGCTAATCCTTTATTAGCGGCCTTGAGGCATAGGAGTAAAAACCAAGAAGCACTGACTTTATGTCAAAAGAATGTAAACTACTTCAATTTTTATTAATTTTGATGTATAATTATGTTGTATGCACTTTTATTAATATAATTGTTATTATTTTGGATTAATTAAGTGCTAAGGAGATGAATTAAATGTTACCTATTTCTAGGCAAAGGTTTTTTATTATCGCTATTAAGCTGACAGTTCTTATTGTTTTCATCCTCGCTGGAAGCTTCATGATTTACAAGGGAAACTTCATTATCCGTGGAGTTGTACTGTTTTTTGCATTATCTTTTCTCGCCTTTAGAATATGGCGGCACAGAAATCGAAATAAATCTGATGAGTATCATAATATCGGATATTGGAGTGGTCTTGATGACTTCGAACTGGGCATAGATTTGCATTGCTTTGATGATTTGGATGAAATTGAAGATGAAGATGAAGACGAGGATTTCGAAGAACTGTTATTATTTGATTACCTCAAAAAAAGACCTTTAAGATGATTTTACTGCAACTTACATACTTAAAAAAACACCTACTGTGATTATATAATACTAACCACAGTAGGTATTTTTATTCTCTAATTACTCTCAAAATCAATTGACAATTTTAGATAATAGGTCTCGCCAGGAACAAAGTATCTGTGCCCATCTATTTCTGTCTATATTTATTGCACAAGCAAAGGATAGCTATTAATATGAAGAAAATATAACAAATAAATATAATCTTTTTTAAAGACGGGACAGTAAGAAGTTAATATTTTATAAAAGATGAAAAAGGCATAGCGGTATATCCAGCTATGCCTAATCAATTCAGACTAATATTTATGTTAAAAAACATAAAACTCTTTTTTGTGTATTGAAATCATTATTTAATTTCAACAGTTGCTCCAACCTCTTTGAACTTCTCAGCAATAGCATTAGCGTCTTCCTTGGAGATGCCTTCCTTGATTGTGCTAGGAAGCTTCTCTGTAGCTTCTTTAGCTTCTTTAAGGCCAAGGGATGTGAGCTCACGAACAACCTTAATAACCTTAATCTTTTCAGAACCAACATCAGTAAGAATAACTGAGAATTCGGTCTGTTCTTCAGCTGCGGCGGCTCCGCCACCAGCTGCTGCAGGACCAGCTGCAACAGCAACAGGTGCTGCTGATACGCCAAATTCTTCTTCAATAGCCTTCACAAGATCTCTCAGTTCAAGAATTGTTAAAGTTTTGATTTCATCAATAAACTTTGTAATTTTTTCACTCATATTAATATCCTCCATTACAATAAATTAATAGAATTTCGTTATACTATAGTAATTATGTTAATTATGCTTCTGCCTGAGCTTCACTTTCAGCTTGAGCTTCAGGCTTTGCTTCTTCTTTTACTTCAGCCTCTGCATCAGCCTTTGCCTCTGCCGGAGCTACAGCTTCCTCACCGGATTCCTGCTCCATTTTGTCAGCAATAGCATTGATAGCTGCAGCAATTCCATAAAGAGAACCCTGTAAGCTTCCTATCAACCTGCCAAGAAGCTCTTCCTTTGATGGTGTTTCAGCAAGTTCCTTTACTCCATCAACATCAATGATTCTTCCTTCAACCATGCCGCCCTTGATTTCGAGCTTTTTGAATTCTTTTGCAAATTTTGCAATAACCTTTGATGGCTCAACTGCGTCAGTTGTGCTGATAGCGATTGCGGTAGGGCCCGTAAGATATTCTGAAAGCCCCTCAAGGTTTGATTCCTTTGTAGCAAAGTTAATAATTGAGTTTTTAATAACCTTATATTCAACATTTGCTTCACGCAATGCTTTACGTAATTTGGTATCCTGGTCAACAGTCAGGCCTCTATAGTCGGTAAGAACGATAGATTGCGCCTCTTTCAACTTTTGAGCCAGTTCTTCAACCTGCGCCTTTTTTTGATTTAGCGTTTTTTCATTTGGCATTAAGTGCACCTCCTCTAAAAAAATAAACCCTTTCATAATCTGACCATAGACTATGAAAGGGTATTGCCTTCCAATATGTTACCTCGGTAGGATGATCTACGTTATATCCACTTAAGTGGATTCCTACTGTCTACAGTCAAATATAAAATTATTACAAATCGTATTCTACATTAGCCCGCAGAATTAGTCAAGAACCTTTTGTTGATTAATTTTAATACCAGGGCCCATTGTAGATGTAATAGTAACACTCTTTAGATATTGGCCTTTTGTAGCAGCAGGCTTAGCCTTAATAACAGCATCCATAAGAGTACGGAAGTTATCCTGCAGCTTCTCGGTTCCAAAAGAAACCTTGCCAATCGGACAGTGAATAATGTTTGACTTATCCAAACGATACTCAATTTTACCGGCCTTGATATCGGCAACAGCCTTTGCGATGTCCATTGTTACTGTTCCAGCCTTAGGGTTAGGCATAAGACCCTTAGGTCCTAATACACGACCAAGACGGCCAACAAGCCCCATCATATCCGGAGTTGCAACAACAACATCAAAATCAAACCAGTTCTCTTTTTGAATCTTTGTAACAAGATCCTCATCGCCTACATAGTCAGCACCGCTTTGTTCTGCCTCAGTAGCTTTTTCGCCCTTAGCGAAAACAAGAACGCGAACCTTCTTACCTGTACCATGTGGTAATACAACTGCACCTCTAACCTGCTGATCTGCGTGACGAGAGTCAACGCCCAACTTAATGTGTAGTTCAACAGTTTCATCAAATTTTGCTGGTGCTGTTTTCTGTACTAATTCGATAGCCTCAACTGGATCGTACAACGTGAATCTATCAACAAGTTTTCGGCTTTCAAGATATTTTTTGCCTCTCTTCATTTCTTCTCACTCCTTTGTGGTAAATATTATCGGGAAATATCCCTCCCACATTGTGTAGCTCTAGCGCTACTACAAATATGCTTGTGTAGTTTATATTAAACTACCACATCAATAGTTCGGGCCGTATTAATCTTCAACTACTACGCCCATACTTCTGGCTGTCCCCGCAACCATGCTCATAGCCGTATCAATGTTTGCCGCATTAAGGTCAACCATCTTCATTTCAGCTATTTTTCTTACATCTTCCTTGCTTATCCTTGCTACCTTATCCTTTTGAGGCACAGCAGATCCTTTGTCAATCTTACATGCCTTCTTAATAAGAACAGCAGCAGGTGGGGTTTTTGTTATAAAGCTAAACGAACGATCTGCATAGACCGTGATAACTACCGGTATAACCAACCCAGCATCCTTTGCGGTTTTTTCATTGAACTCTTTACAGAATCCCATGATATTAACGCCATGCTGGCCAAGGGCTGGTCCAACCGGTGGTGCAGGTGATGCTTTTCCTGCTTCTAGCTGTAATTTGATTAAGCCTACAACTTTTTTTGCCAATATGTCCACCTCCCAGTTTTCTGTCCCGATTTATAGTCGGGAATCTATTCAATAGCCGGTTAAATATAGCCCGGCGTAAAGAATCAAATTAAATTAAAGCTTGATTATTTGGACAAAATCCAGTTCTACAGGTGTTTCCCTTCCAAACATGGAAACAACGAGTTTTACCTTTTTCTTGTCTACACTTATTTCTTCGACAGTTCCGATAAAGTTTTCCAATGGTCCATCTATAATACGGACACTATCGCCGATCTCATAGTCCACAACAGTTTCAAACTGTTCAACGCCCATCATTTGAATTTCTTCATCAGAAAGGGGTACAGGTTTAGACCCAGGACCTACAAATCCAGTTACGCCTCTGGTATTTCTGACTACATACCATGACTCATCTGTCATAATCATCTTGATTAAGACATATCCAGGAAACACCTTTTTGAGCGTAGCTTTCTTTTTTCCATCCTTAATTTCAATTTGCTCCTCCATGGGAACAGCGATATCAAGGATATGATCCTGCATCTTTCTGTTTTCAACAATTTTCTCGATGTTTGCCTTTACCTTATTCTCGTAACCTGAATAAGTATGAACAACATACCATTTTGCTTCTTCAGCCATACTTACAAAAGCGAAAGCTTTCGCTTCGCCCTCCTTTTAGTTTTATTGCCCGAAAACAGCACCAAAAATATAACCTAATAATGTGTCTGCTCCCCATATTACGATTCCTATGGCAATGCAGGCTATAAATACTATAATAGTGTTATTTATCAGTTGCTTTCTTGTAGGCCAAATAACCTTTTTTATTTCCATGCGGATATCCTTAAAGAATTTCCCCACACGCTGACCAAATTTCAACTTCTGATCACTCATTAAAAAAACTCCCCATTAATTATTTCGAAGCTATAAGCTTAAACCACTTATTACGCATACACAACACTTCTTATTTTGTTTCCTTGTGGGCAGTGTGTTTGCGGCAAAATCTGCAGTACTTGTTCATTTCAAGTCTGTCAGGGTTGTTTTTCTTATTCTTCATATTGTCATAATTCCTTTGCTTACACTCACTGCAAGCTAATGTAATTTTGGTCCTCATTTTGAACACTCCCATGCTAAACTCTAAATTTTGTGCATAAAAAAAACGCCTTCAAAGCAATAAGAATATTATCACATACCATGTTCAAAGTCAAGCATTATTCAAAAAACAAGTACACATGGTATGTGCCAATATTTTATGCTTTTTTTACTACTACCTTTCTTTCTTTCCAAAGATGCCATAACGGTGCTGCAATAAATATACTTGAGTAAGCTCCTGTTACCGTACCAATAACCAGTGAAAAGCTAAAGTCTATTAATGATCCGATATTATTCACCACTGAGAACACAAGCAATGCTACAAGTGCAATCAATGTAGTTGCCAGTGTATTAATTGACCTTGGAATAGACTGTTGTATACTTACATTTATGATGTTTTCCAGATCAGACTTTGGCATGAGTTTGGTATTCTCACGAATTCTGTCATAAATAATAACAGTATCATTTATTGAATAACCTATTACGGTAAGTATTGCCGCCACAAAAATATCATTTAAAGGAAGTCCGAATACAATATAGACACCGAACATCACACCCACATCATGAAGAAGAGCCATAATTCCGCAGGCCGCTGCAGAGAGTCCACCGATTGTTCTGAACCTCCATGAGACATATAATAGTATAAGCACCATAGATATCACAACGGCTATAACAGCCTTTCTGAGAGCCTCACGCCCTACTGTCGGTGCTATACTGCTATTCTCGTTTAACGGACTATTTATGACTACATCAAAATTCTTTGCTAATACTTCCTTTACTTTGTCCTCTTCTTCCTGTGTAAGGGGCTCATTACCAGCAATATCAATTCTAAGCATATAAACTGTTTCATCGTTTTGTCCATCGCTGCTATAGGTCTCCATTACACTGGCCATAGCATTTTTACCAATGACATCCTCAACTAAATCTGAGGCCTTATTAGGATCCACTTCACTGACGGTCTGTATCATGATTCTGGTACCGCCCCTAAAGCTGATGTCCAAACCAACCCCCTTAGTAATCAACATACAAATGAAGAAAACATAAAGAACTATACTGAAGCCAAAGGCATATTTCCTGTTCTTAATAAAATTAAACCGTCTCAATGTTCTTTCCCCCGTCCTGTTTATTACTCATTCCAAATAACCATTTGTTCTGAGCGAATTTAAAGCTGGACAATCCTAACAGCAATGTCTTGGATGCTGTAACACAGGATATGAAGCTGAATAGTGTTCCAAAGAATAAAGTAACACCAAAGCCTTTTACCGGACCAGACCCCAGGATATAAAGAACAACTGCTGTTATTATAGTTGTAATATTAGAGTCTAATATGGCCACAAAAGCTCTTTTAAATCCAGAATCGATAGAGGCTCTGAGGGATTTTCCTGCATTGAGCTCTTCTTTAATTCTCTCGAAAATAACTACATTACCATCTATACTCATTCCAATAGACAGGATAATTCCACCGATACCAGGCAATGTCACAGAAATATTAAAGTTGGACAAGGTCAGTATCTGAAGGGCAATCAATGCCGACAAGGCTATTATGGACACAAGACCGGGAAGGCGATAACGCAATATCATGAATACTGCCACAAGAATAAATGCAACAATTCCTGCTTGTATAGCCACTTCCAACGCACCCATCCCAAGCTGAGCACTAATGGAGTCAACCTTAATAGCCTCAAGTTTAGTAGGTAGTGCACCAAACCGGATTTTATCAGCAAGGGACTTTGCTGACTCATAGGTAAAATTACCTGTGATTGTTGCCTGGCTTGAATTAATTATACTATCAACTCTTGGAGCAGATATGCATGTATCGTCAATAAATATAGCCAATGGCCGGCCTAAATTCTCGGCTGTAGCCTTTGCAAAAGCCTCGATACCAGACGGCTTTAATTCTAACAGAACAACGATATTACCATTTTGATCCTGCTGTACTGAAGCTGTCTTCACATCTTCACCTGACAAGACAATTCTTCCTGTAGGGTTGAGATTTTGTGCAGGAGTGTACAGGTCCTCGTCATCTACCTCCTGAAAAGTTAAAGCACCGGTACTTCCAAGATCCTTAAGGGTTTCTCTCGGGTTAAACTCAGTCTCATTGGTTCCCCAGGGGATATCTATTATCAAACGATTATTGGTAGCATCAATATTAACACTTTTATCGAAGATTCCTTGGGCATCAAGTCTTGCTTCAATAATTGCCTTTGAGCTTTCAAGATCAGCCTTTATATCTCTTCCCTCTGAACCATTAGGATAGACCGGGTTAAGTATTGCACTTATTCCTCCCCGGATATCAATACCTGTCCGTATTTCATTAGCACTCTTAATAATCCTCATTTTTTCAGACCCTAGGCCTGTAAAAGCCAACACACATAATGCCGCTATGATAAGGACTACAATAAAGAGTTTGGACTTCCTCTTATCTTTCATCTGGAGTTCTCCTTCTCTTTTCTCACTTCGGCTCTTTTTGTATTTTAAGCTTGTTTGTCTATTGAGTCAACAAAAGAAAACTTTTTTTGAGCTGACTGCGTTGCTATATCTCCTGCGACTTAATCCACAAAGCACACTCAACTCGTTTCTTTTCAAGTTCACAACCTATATCATATGGAACTGTAATATCGTTGTTGAACTGCCATGCATTAGCTGCACACCCACCGCTGCAATAGAACTTAGCCCAGCAATCATTGCATTCAGGCTTTGTATATACATTAGTTTCCTGAAATTTCTTTCTTACAGGATTGTCGTTAATTCCATCGAAAACATTTCCCAGTAAAAACTCTTCATGCCCTACAAACTGATGGCAGGGATACAAATCTCCTTCAGGGGTTACAGCCAGATATTCCGTGCCCGAGCCACATCCACGCAAACGCTTTGCAACGCATGGCCCACCTTCCAGATCTATCATGAAATGAAAGAAATTAAACCATTTCCCATTCTTTCTGCGTTCAACATATTCGAGCGCAAGCCTCTCATATTCATTACAGACCTTCTCTAAATCTTCGGTGCGGATATCAAGGCCCGAACCCTTTGCTGCTACCACCGGCTCTATAGAGATCTGCTCAAAGCCAAGATCTGCTAAATGCATAACATCCTTGCCAAAGTCCAGATTTCTTCTGGTGAAGGTTCCGCGAATATAGTATTGATCCTCTCCACGCTCTTCTACCATTTTTTTTGCTCCGGGAAGAATTCTGTCGTAGCTGCCACTACCATCGACACGCTTTCTAACAGCATCATTTACTTCTTTTCTTCCGTCAAGACTTAAAACAACATTATGCATATTCTTATTAATGTAATCTCTTTTCTCTTTATCCAATAGCATTACATTAGTGGTAATGGTAAAGCGGAAATTCTTATTTGCCTGCTTTTCCCGAATTCGAGCATACTCAACTATTCCCTTAACAACCTCGAAATTCATTAAGGGCTCTCCGCCGAAGAAGTCTACCTCTAAATTTTTCCTGTTTCCCGAATTCTCTATTAAGAAATCTATAGCCTTCTTTCCTACTTCAAGGCTCATTAAGGAACGATGCCCCATATACTCGCCTGTTCCGGCAAAGCAATAGCTGCATCGTAAATTACAATCGTGGGCTATATGTAAGCATAAAGCTTTAACAACTGTCTGTTTGGTCCATTTTGGTATATATTCTTCGTAAGGATCCTTTGTAAATAGCAGATCATTCTTTTTTAAATACTCAATATCATCAATTGCCTCATTAATTTCATCCCTACTATGCTGAACCAGTTTATCAAGCTTGCCCTCTTCAAGAATACCTTCTTGTGTATAGCAGCTTAATACATCACAAGCAACGCTGTCCAATTCATGCACGGCACCACTCATAACATCCAATACAATATTCTTGCCATGCATTTCAAAAACATGAATCATCTAATCCCTCCAGAATTGGAAGTCATATGTTAGAGTATCCGACTTCCAACTTCTAACACAGAAGAAGGGCACAACGCCCTTCTCCAATAAAACTCTTCTAATGCAAAATTAAGGCATCTAAGTGCCAGCCTTCAACAGTGTTACTTTTTTTCACACTTTTGATTTGCAACTGTGCAGGAAGTCTTGCATGCTGACTGGCAAGATGTTTGACATTCGCCGCATCCTGCTTTATTAACATCCTTATTTAAAGTTGAACTATTAATAGTTTTAATGTGTTTCATATAGACACCTCCATATCATATCAAGTATAATATTATTATCGCATGGGTTGATTATATCATAATGTTTTGTTAATGAATAGTAATTTGATGGTTAAAGAAATCTCTTTTGTTTAGAAATTCTCTGTTATGGTTTTTGACTAAATTATTTATCTTGTAAACATTATAATTCATAATTTAATAAAATTGGGTGGCTTTGACTGCCACTTATGTCCACTGAAACAGTAAAAGGCTCAGGTTACAGTTTGCCATTATATTGTTCATAGTAATTATAAAAAGTGTAGCCAGAGATACCGATTTATTCACCTATCCCCTGTACAATTAAAATGTAGCGACTACGAAATAAATATTATGAGGTGAAATAAATGAAAAGAAATATAGTGGTAATTGATGAGGAAAAGTGTAATGGCTGCGGACTATGTATTACTGCCTGCCATGAAGGAGCATTACAATTAATAGATGGTAAAGCAAAGCTTGTTTCAGAGTCTTATTGTGACGGTTTGGGGGATTGTCTTCCAGAATGTCCTACCGGAGCAATTACTATTGAAGAACACGAGGTTGAACCTTATGACGAAGAAGCTGTTAAAGCAAATATAGAAAGAGCAAAGCAGCAAAAGGCTGAGGAAGAAGCTAAAAAGGTTGAGCCTTTAGCATGTGGATGTCCCGGTACTCGTGCAAGAGCAATTGAAAGAAAGCCGGCTGAGCCCAGAGCTGTTTCACAGGCTACTTCTGTAGTCTATGGAAGACCTGAATCAGAGCTTAGACAATGGCCCTGCCAAATCAAGCTAGTTTCTCCACAGGCTCCATATTTTGAAAATGCTAATCTGCTTGTGGCAGCCGACTGTACTGCCTATGCATATGCAAATATCCATCAGGAATTCATGCGTAATAAAATAACCATAATCGGATGTCCAAAGCTGGATGAGGGAGATTATTCCGAGAAGCTGGCCGCAATACTCAGCTACAATAATATTAAGAGTGTGACTGTGCTGAGAATGGAAGTGCCTTGCTGTGCAGGTATTGTAAATGCAGCTAAAAATGCACTTGTAAAAAGCGGTAAAATGATACCCTGGAGAATTGTTACCATATCAACAGATGGACAAATTTTAGAAGATTAATGGAACTTAGTATCTAAACGGTCTAGAAATCAAGATAATTATACAGAATTATATTATTAGAAAAATAATAGAAAAGTGAGGTATCTGTCTATGTCAATGTTTTGTTTCCAATGTGAACAAACCGCCGGTGGGAAAGGTTGTACCAAAGTCGGAGTATGCGGCAAAAATGAAACTGTAGCAAACAATCAGGATGAATTAACCTGCGCCCTTGTGGGACTAGCCCGTGCAGCAGAGAAAAAAGCGTCTAAAGAAGCCGTTGTTCTTGCTATGGAAGGACTTTTCACAACTATCACAAACGTAAGCTTTGATTCTGATCCAATTACAGCACTTACAGCACGAATTGAAGAAGAAAAGAAGAAACTTGGCGGTGCCGAAAATCTGCCTATGGAGGCATTATGGGCTGGTGATCCTGATATAGTTTCACTCCGTTCAACCCTGCTTCTTGGCTTGAGAGGCATGGCTGCTTATGCCTACCATGCATATCATTTTGGTAAAGAAAATCAAGAGGTTAGTGATTGGTTCTTTAAAGGTCTCAGGGCTTTAGGCGAAGAGCATACCATTGAAGAGTGGCTCGACCTTCTGATGGAATTTGGAATGATTAATCTTAAATGTATGGAACTTCTGGATGATGCCAATACATCAGCTTATGGACATCCTGTTCCTACCAAGGTTACTACCATTATAGAAAAGGGACCCTTTATTGTGGTAAGCGGTCACGACCTTCTTGACCTGAAAATGCTTCTTGAACAGACCGAAGGCAAGGGCATCAATATTTATACCCACGGTGAAATGCTTCCTGCGCATGGATATCCTGAGCTTAATAAACACAAGCATTTAAAGGGTAATTTTGGAACTGCATGGCAGAATCAGCAAAAGGAATTCAAAGATGTTCCCGGCGCATTCCTCTTTACAACCAACTGTCTGATGCCACCTAAGGATTCCTATGCTGACAGAGTCTTTACAACTGCTGTAGTAGCTTATCCGGGGCTGGTTCATATTGATGCGATGCCTGATGGCACAAAGGACTTTACTCCTGTAATTGAGAAGGCTCTTGANCTTNGTGGATATGAAGAAGATAAGGTTATGACCGGTATAAATGGCGGCACCGAGCTTATGACAGGTTTTGCAAGAAACACAGTAATAGGAGTAGCCGATAAGGTTATTGAGGCTGTTAAAGCCGGCGATATCAAACACTTCTTCCTAGTTGGCGGTTGTGATGGCGCTAAGCCCGGTAGAAATTATTATACCGAATTTGTTGCAAAATCTCCTAAGGATACTATTATTCTTACACTTGCATGTGGTAAATACCGCTTTAATGATCTGGATTTAGGAACCATAGGCGGACTACCCCGTATCATGGACATGGGACAGTGTAACGATTCCTACTCTGCCATTCAGGTCGCATTAGCCCTAGCTAATGCATTTGATTGCGGCGTGAATGAGCTGCCTCTTTCAATAGTACTGTCCTGGTATGAACAAAAGGCTGTCTGTGTTCTCCTTACCCTTCTGGCATTAGGAATAAAGAATATCTATATTGGGCCAACGCTTCCGGCATTCTTTTCTTCTGATGTACTGAATGTATTGGTTGAAAAATTTGGTTTGACACCAATAACCACACCAGAGGCTGATTTAAAAAAGATACTCGGCTAATCTCTAGGGGGAGCGTTCCGTGTCCTATATGGAGGTTGGAAGTTAGATGTTGGAAACGGCATTATCTGACTTCCAACCTCTTACTTATTTCAGG
>JGI24707J26582_10000668_pt1 | contig 26929 bp, 24 predicted proteins | sample BioPla1DNA1_FD_26582 | JGI IMG/M metagenome (IMG submission 26582)
TTTTTTAATGTCTTGTACTTTATTAAGAAACAAGGTATAATAAGGAACAGATGTTCTAATTAATAGGAAGGTGTTAAAATGATTTCTTACATAAAAGGATCGTTAGTAGCAATAGAAGAAACACAAATTATAGTAGAGGCAAACGGTATTGGTTATCAACTTTTAATTCCTACATCAAGTATTAGTAGGTTACCATCACTTGAAAGTCAAGTACACATCTTTACTCATTTACAAGTGCGAGAGGATGGTTTTATATTATATGGTTTTTTAGATAAAGAAGAACTTGAAATTTTTCAACAACTTATTTCAGTGACAGGTATTGGTCCTAAAGTAGGTATAGGTATTTTATCTTCTCTTACTCCATCAGAAGTGTATTTTGCTATATTAGGAGATGATATTAAAAGTCTTTGTAAAGCTCCTGGGATAGGTAAAAAGACGGCACAACGAATGATTTTAGAGCTTAAGGATAAATTATCGATGGAAAATATGTCTCACAATCTTAATACTAAAAAAGAGAAAACTTCTCAAATTATAAAAGACGAAGCGATTGCTGCTTTGATTGCATTGGGTTATCAACGAAATGAGGCTTTTCGTGTAATACAAAATATAAAAATTACAGACAGATCTAATGTAGAAGAAGTAATTAAAGAAGGACTTAAGAGGTTAACAATGATGGGATAAGATAGGTGAAAATAATGAAAGAAAGAATAATCACAACTGAATTAGCTATAGAAGATATAGAAATAGAAGCAGGACTTCGACCAAAAAAACTTCAAGATTATATTGGGCAGTCCAAAGCAAAACATAATATGGAAATATTTATTAAAGCAGCTCAACAAAGACATGAACCATTAGATCATGTTTTATTATACGGACCTCCTGGTCTTGGTAAAACAACTTTGGCAAATATTATTGCTTATGAAATGGGTGTTAACATTAAAGTAACATCAGGACCAGCTATTGAAAAACCAGGAGATATGGCTGCTATTTTAAACAACTTAAATTCTGGAGACGTTTTATTTGTTGATGAAATTCATCGGTTGCCTCGCCATATAGAAGAAATTATGTATCCGGCTATGGAAGATTTTGTGATTGATATAGTAATTGGTAAAGGACCAAGTGCACGATCGATTCGCTTGGATCTTCCACATTTTACCTTGATTGGAGCAACAACTCGTATTGGACTTTTAACATCTCCATTAAGAGATCGATTTGGTGTTATTCATCGTTTGGATTTTTATACTCCGAATGAACTGTCACAAATTATTAAACGTTCTGCTTGTATTTTAGATGTAGATATAGATGAACAAGGAGCATTAGAAATTGCAAAGCGAGCTCGAGGAACACCAAGATTAGCTAATCGACTTTTAAAAAGAGTTAGAGATTTTGCACAAGTTAAATATGAAGGGAAAATAACTGAAAAGGTAGCTAAGAATGCTTTGGATTTATTAGAAGTAGATAAAATGGGCTTAGATCATATTGATCGTCGATTGATGCTGACAATGATTGAAAAGTTTTGTGGCGGACCTGTAGGATTAGATACATTATCTGCTACTGTTGGAGAAGAATCAGATACGATTGAAGAGGTTTATGAACCTTATTTATTGCAATTAGGATATATTCAACGTACACCTAGAGGAAGAGTTGTAACAAAATTAGGATATGAACATTTTGGAATTTATGATAATAATAAGTAGTTCATCGATAAAATGCCATTTGTATTTGAAGTGGCATTTTTTTGATATTTAAGATTTCTTACAGATAGAACAAGGTATTATCTATAAAGGAAGTGTTGTATTCAGTTCATAATATGATATAATAATAGTGATGATTTTGTAGGCAAGGAGCGATGGTATGACACCAAAAAATAAAATTGAAGTGTTAATTGGTGGCAAGATATATACTCTTGTGGGAAAAGAAACACAAGAATATATGCAGAACCTAGCATTATATATAAACAAGAAAATGGATCAAATTTCCAACTCTGAGATGTCAAAAAGATTAGATACCAATATGATTTCTATTTTAACATCTTTAAATGTAGCAGATGAATTGTTTAAACAGATAGAAGTATGTGAACAATTAAAACAAGAGATACAAGAAAAAGAGAAAGAAGTACAATTATATCAAGATGAAATGGGAGAGTTGCAACAAGAGAATATAGAATTAAAGGAAGTTTTACAAAATGCTCAATTAGAAGCTTTACAGTATAAGCTAGAATTACAAGAGTATATAGAAACTTTTGAAGAAAAAAAGGAGAAAGAGGGGTAGTAATAATATTAGATTATTACTACTTTTTCTTATTCTTTGCTTTTAAATATAGATATCTAAGTTCTAACTAATTTTCGTGACTTACACCGTTTTTTGCTTATGGCTGTAAATATTTATAACAAAATTAACCTTAATATAAAGAAAGGATATAGATATATGAAGATTAAAAAACCTGAATTGCTTTCGCCTGCTGGATCATTAGAAAGTGTTTATGCAGCGGTATCGAATGGCTGTAATGCTATTTATATGGGAGGAGAAAAATTTAGTGCTCGTCATTATGCAGAAAATTTTTCATCTAATGAGTTACAAAAAGCAATGGAATATTGCCATTTACATAATGTAAAAGTATATATTACAGTAAATACTCTTTATAAAGAAGAAGAAATAACTCCTTTATTAAATTTTATTAATGAAATTTATGAATTAGGAGTAGATGCTGTTATTGTTCAAGATTTTGGAGCTGCTATGTTAATCAAGCGGTACTTTCCAGATTTTCCGCTTCATGCAAGTACCCAAATGACAGCGCACCATGTTTCCGATATAGAATTTTTAAAACAAGTTGGATTTCAAAGAGTAGTTGTAAGTAGAGAACTATATTTGAAAGAAATAGAAGAGATAATTCAAAAAACAGGCATGGAAATAGAATGTTTTGTTCATGGAGCTCTATGTGTTTCTTATTCAGGACAATGTCTAATGAGTAGTATGATAGGTGGAAGAAGTGGCAATAGAGGACGTTGTGCACAACCATGTCGATTACCTTATCAACTTATGAAGAATAATGTTCTTGTAAAGGATACAAAGCAATATTTACTAAGTACAAAAGATATGGTAACATTAGAAAAAATTTCTGAGTTAATCCAAGCTGGTGTTCATTCTTTTAAAATTGAGGGTAGAATGAAAAGACCAGAATATGTAGGAGGAGTAACACAGATATATCGTAAATATATAGATCAGTATTTTCAAGAGAAATCAATCTTAAAAGTAGATAGTACAGATATAAAAATATTACAGCAATTATTTAATAGAGGTGGTTTTTCTCAAGGTTATTTAGGAGAAGAAAAAATGGGTGGTATTCATATGATGAGTATGGAAAGACCACAAAATTGGGGACTATACCTTGGAAGAGTAATTGCTTATAATCCAAAGAATAAAAAATGTATGATTCAAACAGTAGAAAATTTACAACCAGGAGATGGAATTGAAATATGGACGAAACAATGTCCACATCCAGGAACGATGATTACATCAACGAGTAAAGCAGGAGATACGATTTCTATTTCTATAAAAGGAAACATTTCTCAAGGTTTATACGTATATAAAACTAAAGATCAATCTTTATTACATCAAATTCAAGAGACATATCAAAAAGAAAAGAAAGTTTCTTTTAATGCTTCTGTAACAGTAATTATAGGTTCTCCTATACAATTGACAGTTTGGACAGATACAGGCTATAAAGTAAAAGTTCAAGGAAAAATTGTAGAAAAAGCACAAAATCAACCTTTAACCCAAGAAACATTGATAAAACAGATAGAAAAATCTGGAAATACTCCCTTTTATATGAATTCAATAAAAACAAACATAGAGGAAAATGCTTATATTAATATACGAGAAATCAATGAAGTAAGGAGAAGTGCATTAACTAAATTAGAGCAACAAATAATAAAATCTTTTTATAGACCGAAAAAAGATATATCACGAATATTCAATCAACAGAGAATACGAAAAGAAGGATCAAAAAATAATCAATTTACTATACTCATTCAAAAGCCAGAACAATTAGAAGCTACATTACAAAAAGGTATTTCAAGGGTTTATTTAGAAGTAGAAGGATTTTCATTACAACAAATTAAAAAAGCTTGTATGGCTTGTCATAAAAACGAAATAGAATGTTTTATTGCGCTTCCTATGATTGAACGTTTATATACAGAAAAAGTATTCGATTTTTCTATAAAACAATTAGAACAAATANATATTGATGGCTATTTATTGCGAACATATGGTCAAATAGAAAAAACAAAGGATAGTAAAAAACAAAGGATTCTAGATTATACTTTTAATATTTTTAATGGATGTACTACTTATGCATGGCAAAAACAAGGAATAGAACAAATGACCCTTTCACCTGAATTAACGGTACATGAGATACAAGAATTTGGAGAAATGAATCAAGAAATCATTATCTATGGTTATTTACCTGTGATGATAACAGAGCAATGTCCTGTAGGTAATACATTGGGGAAAAAAGAACATTATAAATATTGTTCTTACCAAACAGATCAAAGCCATTACTCTTTACTAGATCGTAAAGGAGAAAATTTTTATATTCAAAGAAATTGTAAAGCTTGTTTGGTTAAAATATATAATAGTAAACCTATATTTTTATTAGATCAAATAAATAAAATATTAAAGCTCCCTGTATCATATTTTCGAATACAATTTGTATCTGAAACATCAGAAGAAATTCAAAAAATTATTCAAGGGTATGTCGATAAAACAAAATCCAATGAAGATACGATAGAAAAAATAAAACAATATGGATATACAAAAGGTCATTATTTTCGGGGAGTAGAATAGGAAGATAGCATGTTAAAAATTTATATTTTTTACTCAAAATATCTATTTTTATGGTTATTAGTTACTTTTTTATTTTTAGGTTTTTCGGGAATTTATGAAAAAAAACGAGGTTATTTTGATCTTATTAAAAGAAAGATATATCAACAAAGAGGAATCGTTACAGGTATCCACATAAATGCTTTTATTATCTTATTTTTAGTAAGGTCAAGTGATAGTATAGATTGGGAAACCATATGGATAGGAATAGGAATGTTGATATTTCTTATTCTAGGATGGATTCTTTTAGACTATAAATGTAAAAATGAAGATGGGTTTTTGTGGAATGCTATTTTTTTATTATTAGTTTTAAGTATTGTTTTGCTTCACCGTCTATCTCCATCTTTAGCAAAAAAACAATTAGTTTGGATTTATTTAAGTTTTACTTTTGCTACTCTTTTTTCTTTTTTCTTTAAATTTTTTTCTACTCTTAAAAAAGGAGAAATTATTTATATGATTATCGGGTGGGGCTTGTTAGTATTACCTTTTTTCTTCGGTGAAGAACGTTATGGAGCAATTAATTGGGTGAATATAAGAAATTTTAATTTTCAACCCTCTGAATTTGTTAAGGTTATTATGGTATTATATTTAGCATCTGTTTTAAAAGAGGAAAAATCGATTAAAGAATGGATAGTACCCTTAATTACAGTTTGTGGATATATAGGTATATTGGTTATACAAAGAGATTTAGGAGGAGCGTTTATTTATTTTATTACTGCTTTGAGTTTAATATATATTGCAATAGGAAAAGAAATATTATTTTTAGGAGGCTTAGGAATAGCTAGTGTTGCAGGTTTAATTGCCTATCCATTATTTCCTCATGTACAAATACGAGTGGAAGCTTGGTTAAATCCATGGAAAAATATTGATGGACGAGGTTATCAGGTTGCTCAATCTTTATTTGCTCTAGGTAGTTGGGGGTGGATGGGAAGTGGTTTAACAAAAGGTTATGCTGGATATGTTCCCGCTGTTACAACAGACTTTATATTTGCTGCGATTTGTGAAGAATTTGGATCTTTATTTGGAATAGGAATTATTATTGTTTTTCTTTTCATTTTTATACAAATGAGCCAGCGAATTATAAAGGTAAAAAATACTTTTAATTTTTTACTTGGTGTAGGTTTGATTAGTATCTTTTCCTTTCAAACTTTTTTAATTTTAGGTGGAGTTTTGAAAGTAATTCCATTAACAGGTGTTACATTACCTTTTTTAAGTTATGGAGGAAGTTCTATGTTTATCAGTATGCTTATGTTTAAACTCATGCAATGGATAGGAGGAGAACAAGAATCTTTAGCAAAAGAAAGGGAATAATAGTATGGAGAATATGAAAAAAAGTTTTAAGAAAATTATATATATCAAAATTGGGTTATTTTTACTTCTAATCTTATTTTTTGTAAAATTTATGATTTGGGATCGTTTTGATATTATCTCTAGTCCTTATAATCCAAGGTTACGATTTATGAATGAGAATGTAATTCGTGGTGAAATCAAAGATCAAAATGGAAAAGTAATTGCAAAAACTAAAAAAGAAGGAGATAAATGGATTCGAGAATATCCATATGGAGCTGATTTTATACACATATTAGGTTATGAGAGTAAAATTAAAACCGGTATGGAAGCTCAAAAACATTTTGACTTAACATCTTCTAAGGAACCTTGGTATAGAAAACTGAAACATTTAATATGGCAGGAGCCCTTTCAAGGAAATAATATAAAATTAACTTTAAATGCTGATTTGCAAAAAAAAGCAAATCAATTAATGACAGGGAAAAAAGGAGCTATTGTTGTAATAGAGCCTTCGACTGGGAAAATACTTTCTATGGTATCATATCCAAATTTTAATCCTTATGATTTAGAACAAAATTGGGAAATACTAAATCAAGATACAAAAAACAGTCCTTTGTTAAATCGTGCTACTCAAGGTTTATATCCTCCTGGTTCTATTTTTAAATTAGTGACAACCGTTTCGGCTATGCAAACAGATTGGTGGGAAAATTTTTCTTATCATTGTAATGGAGAAGCTTTGTTTAATGAGACCCGTTTACGATGTTATAATGAAAAGGCTCATGGAGATATGGATATACATCAAGCATTAATCCATTCTTGTAATACTACTTTTGCAGAAATAGGTGTTAAAGTAGGGGGAAAAGAAATGCGAAAAACAGCAGAAAAGTTGTTATTTAATTACCCCATTCCAGGAGAAATTCAATGCAATAATAGTACATTTGCAGTCAATGAATTTTCAAGTATAGAAGAAATAGCAGAGACTTCCATTGGGCAAGGTAAAACTTTAGTCACCCCTTTTCATATGGCATTAATTGCATCAGCTTTTGCCAATCAAGGTATTTTAATGCAACCTTATATGGTAGACTCTATTGAAAATGCAATGGAGAAAGTAATAAAAAAAACGATTCCAAAGCAAATAGGAATGATTATTGCACCAGAAATTGCAGAAAAAATAAAATCAATGATGATGGATGTAGTTGATATCGGGACTGGACGTGCTGCTAAAATAGAAGGAATTTCAGTAGCTGGGAAAACAGGTACAGCAGAAAACGAACAAGATCAACCTCATGCATGGTTTATAGGCTTTGCGCCTGTAGAAAGTCCACAAGTTGCAGTAGCAGTTATTGTTGAAAATGGGGGAGTAGGAGGGAAAGTAGCAGCTCCTATTGGTAAGGAACTTATAAAGGATGTAGTAGAAAGGAGATAAAATGTATAAATTAATTCAAATGGCGTTAGCCCCTATTATTATTATTATATTTTATATATATATTCGAGATAAATATGAAAAGGAACCCATTCGTTTATTAATCTTAGGTTTACTATTTGGTTCTTTTATTACAATTCCGATCTTAGGTGTAGAAACTATTTTAGGATTTTTGGCTCCATCAGAAAATACATTATTAGAATCATTTTATATAGCTTTTATTGTAGCAGCGTTTACTGAAGAGTGTTTTAAATATATTATTCTTTATTTTCTTATTTGGAGGAATCATAATTTTAATGAAAAATTTGATGGAATTGTCTATGCTGTTTTTATTTCTTTGGGATTTGCTTCTGTTGAAAATATTATATATGTTTTAAACCCCCAATGGGGAGGAGTCAATACAGCGGCAGCAAGAGCAATATTATCTGTTCCAGGACATGCTTTGTTTGGTGTTGCTATGGGATATTATTTTTCAATGGCACGTTTTGAACGAGAACAAAAAGATAAATGGATTGCAAAAGCATTTTATATTCCAATTTTGTTACATGGTATTTATGATTTTATTTTAATGGCTAACAAGCCCTTTTTAATGATTTTTTTTATTCCTTTTGTGTTATATCTTTGGGTTTCTGGTTTTCGAAAAATGAAAAAACATCTTCAAGATTCTCCTTTTCGCCCTCGAATTGAAGAATAATCCTAGTACATCCTTTATGAATAAGTTGAAAAAGAAGAAAAAAAGAGGTATACTGTAAAAAGATTATCTACGGAAGATAATGGTGTTACGTATACAGGAGGACGTTATATGATAAAAGCAGTAAGTTGCGGAGGTGTAGTGATTCATCGAGGGAAAATTTTATTATTATATAAAAATTATAAACAACGATATACAGGTTGGGTCCTACCTAAAGGTACTGTAGAAAAAGGAGAAGAACATAAACAAACCGCCCTTCGAGAAGTAAAAGAAGAAACTAGTGTAGAAGCAACTATTAAAAAATATATTGGAAAAAGTCAATATACATTTAACATTGCGAATGATATAGTTTGCAAACATGTATATTGGTATCTAATGCAGGCTAACAATTTTTATTGTAAACCGCAAAAAGAAGAATATTTTGTAGATGCAGGATATTATAAATTCCATGAAGCATATCACCTATTAAAATTTAATGATGAAAAAGCGATTATGGAAAAAGCTTATCGTGAATACATGTATTTAAAAAGAATACAAAAGTGGAAATATACAAGAGAGATTTATTCAAAAGATAAGAAGTAGAAAGGAAAAACATATGGGTGTTAAATACGGAAGAGAATATAAGGATATTATATATGATTTGCAAAACGCTTTGACAAAGATAGTAGGAATTCATTCTTTTTTTGATATGACGGATGAAGAATGGAATATATTATCTAAAAAACAACGAATGAATTGCTTACAAACTTTAGCAGATGATATTTTTTTTGGATTAGGAGAAGAATCAATTATATCTATTCATAATACTAAAATAATATATTATTCAGATCAACATATTATTGTAGTTCAAAATCCTAATGAAATAAATTATGTTATTTCATTAATTGATTCCAAATAAAAAATCACCATAATATTATGGTGATTTTTTATTTGAGTATTTATTTTTTATATCGTTTACTAAGTTCTAGTTGTCTTTCGTTAGATTGTTTCATAAATTCTTTTAATTTTTCCTCTAAAGAACTTTCAGCTTGCTTTTTATCACGAGCAGTTTGTTTAGGATCATTCATACGCATTGTAAGAGCAATTTTACCGCTTTTAGAATCAATAGACAAAATTTTTACATCTACTTCGTCACCTATAGATACGTGATCATTAACATCTTTTACAAATTCATTAGCAATTTGAGAAATATGAACTAACCCTTGAGTTTGCTTATCTAGAGCTACAAATGCTCCAAAAGGTTTAATGCTAGTGACAGTTCCTTGAACAATGGTACCAGTTTCAAATTTGGTTGACATGAAAACACTCCTATATTTTTTCTTATTATATAAAACAAGAAATACGATTCAGACTTATTCCTGAAACGTATTTCTTATCCTTCATAGCATAGGTAAAAATGCGGATGAAGGGAGTCGAACCCATATGATGTTGCCATCGGCAGATTTTGAGTCTGCTGCGTCTGCCTATTCCGCCACATCCGCAGATACGTTGTGTATTTATTAACACTATGTAATGATAACATACCTTTTCTTAAAATGCAAGTTGTATTTTAAAGAAAACAAAGGGAACTTTTTTAAATTATTTTCGTCTAATTAAAATAGAAAGAAATATGCATTGTAAAAGTTATATTTCAGGCTAAATATTTCATTATATTATTAATAGATAACAAAAAAAAGGTGTTATTTATAGTAATTTGGTATTATGATAATAGTAGTTTATAAAAAATAAATTATAGGAGGTGACGAGTTGTCCAATTCATTAGAAACTGTATTAATTAAAAAAGCGAAACAAGGAAATAAGACAGCTTTTAGTAAACTTATTTTGCAGTATGAAAGTAATGTATATAATATTGCCTATCGTATGTTTTATAACGAGGCAGATGCAAAAGATATAGTTCAAGAAGTTTTTCTAAGGATCTTTCAAAAACTTCATCAATTTCAAGATAATGCTGCATTTTCAACTTGGTTATATCGTATTACAGTTAATATATGTATTGATGAAATAAGAAAACGTAAAGGAAAAGAAACGTATTCTATTGATGAAACTTATAAAACAGAAGATGATGAGATGATTAGGCAGTATCCTGGAGATAGTAAAAGTCCAGAAGAAATATATTTACAAAAAGAACGCATAGAAGCTTTGTATAAAGCAATCCAAGCATTATCAGAAGAATATAAATTAGCTATTATATTACGAGATTTTCAAAATTTTTCTTATCAGGAAATTGCAGATATTTTATCATGTTCTTTAGGAACAGTGAAATCAAGAATTGCCAGAGGAAGAATTCAACTTAAAAATATTCTTTTAAAAGAGCAAAGGGAACTTTTTAATAAAACAGTCGTCTAAATACATAGAAAGGAGGATAGGTATGACTTGTGAGCAAATAAAAGAAAATATATCGTTGTATATGGATAATGCTTTGGATAATAAAGAGAAAAAAGAATTAGAACAACATATTCATACATGTAATTCATGTAAACTTGAGTTTACACAGATGCTGGATACTATAGATCTTTTGCATTCAATTCCTCCAGAAGAATTGCCTTTTAACCTGCATGAAGAAATAATGAAAAAAGTTTATGATATGTCATCAGAACATAAAATACAATCGGTATCTAAGAAAGATAAATTTTTTAGATTGTTAAAACCTATGGTAGCTGTTTTTTTGGTTTTAATTGTCGTAGGATTTGGGGTATTAGGAATTTTTACTTTAATTCCTACGAAAAGTATAACTGAAGAAATGGAAAAAAATTCAGCACCTCAAGAAATGATAGTACGTGATACTGCAAATGAAAATTCAGATTTTTATAGAGAAAAAATGGAGTCTTCAACTGACTTTGCAGAAATAGAAAATTTACCAGAACAAAAAATTATTAAAACAGCTTCATTATTTTTAGAAGTGGAAGACTTTGATTTAGTATATCAAAAAATAAAACAAATGGTGGAGAAGAATAAAGGTTATATTGTAAATGCGGAGAGCTATATTTATTACTCTGATGATGAAAAAAAAGAATATTTAAAAGAAGGGCATCTTACAATACGAGTACCTAGAGAAGTCTATGGAACAGCTCAGCAACAAATTATAGAATTAGGAAAATTAAAACATCAAAGTGAAAATAGTGATGATATAACGGATCAATATATGGATACTGAAGGTAAAATTCGGATGTTGAAAGTACAAGAAGAACGATTACTTGTAATTATGGAAAATGCAACAAAAGTAGAGGAATTGATACAATTAGAACAGCGCCTAAATGAAGTAAGAACAGATCTAGAGATACTCAAAGGGAGAATTCAAAATTGGGATAAACTAGTTGCTTTTTCTACTATAGAAGTTAAAATACGTCAAGTGAAGAAAGCAATGATTCATGCTATAGCTCCTAATTTTTCAATTAAAATAAAAGAAGGATTGATTACTTCAATTAATCGTGCTCAAAGTAGTATGGAAATCTTTTTTATAAATATAGCTAGAAACTTTATACAAATTATTTTTGGACTTGTGTGTATTATAATAGGAATTTGGGTTATCAAATTTTTATATAAAAAAATAAAATTTAAATTTAATAAAATATGAAAGGAGAATAGGAATGAAAAAGTTTTTTAAAAATAGTATTTTTTATATTTTAGTAGTAACATTTGTATTTAGTGTTTGTGTGCATGAAAGAAATTCTCAAAAAGTTGTTTTTGCAGATACTTCTTCTAATTTACCTAGTATTCAGGTGAGTGGGGAAGGTATTGTTAAAGTAAAGCCTGATATAGCTTATATTACTTTAGGAGTTAAAACGAAAGATCAAAATCCACAACAAGCACAAGTTGAAAATACAAAAAAAATGAATAAAGTAATGAAGATATTAAAAGAATTAGGAATTGATGAAAAAGATATTCAAACATCTCAATATTCGATATACCCTGAATATCGTTATATAGAAGAAACAGGGGAAAGAAAAGAAGATGGATATATTGTAAATCACCTGCTTCGTGTTACAGTTAGGGATATTCAAAAATTAGGTGTAGTATTAGATAAAACATTGATTCAAGGAGTTAATGTATCTCATGGAATTGAATTTGGAGTTGCTAATGAAGAAAAATATTATCAAGAAGCTTTACAAGAAGCTATTAAAAATGCACAAGGTAAAGCACAAGCCATTGGACAATCACTTTCTATAAAAATAGACAAACCGTATACAATCATTGAGCGAAGTACTGGAGGATCTAGTATACAATACATGGATAGAAGTATAAAAATGAATGCAGTGGAAGAATCTAGTACTTCTACACCCATAGGTATAGGAGAATTAGATATACGTGCTAATGTACAAGTAATGTATCAATATTAATAAGAGAAGGGAAAAACAGTCTGAAAATATTCAGGCTGTTTTTGTTCGCATTCTTATTTATAATCTGTTATAATAAATACAATTCTTGAGAAAAATATAAGGGTATACATAAGCAAATTTTATTATTTTAAAACCTATATATAAATAGAAATAATAAATATCATTGTATATATTTTTATATTAATAAAATTAAAAGATAATTAAACTACATGAAGGATATAGAATATAAAATGAGGTGGAAAAAATGAGTAATGAGTTTACTCAAGAAAAAATTATGTTAATTGATGGTCATAGCATTCTTCATCGAGCTTTTTATGGAGTTCCGTTATTGACAAATTCAAAAGGATTATATACGAATGCGATATATGGTTTTTTGAATATCCTTTTTAAGTTAATAGAAGAAGAAGAACCATCTTATATAGGAGTGGCTTTTGATTTAAAGCAACCTACTTTTAGACATGAGAAATTTAAAGAATATAAAGGACATAGAAAACCAATGCCAAATGAATTAGCTGTTCAACTTCCTGTTTTACAAGAGATTTTAGAAGCTATGGGCATTATGAAGTTTGAGTTACCTGGATATGAAGCTGACGATGTTATAGGAACATTAGCTAAAAAATCTGAAGTAATGGGTTTATTACCTATTGTAATATCAGGAGATCGCGATTTATTGCAACTAGCTAGCGATAAAATTAAAGTTCGTATCCCTAAAACAGTACGAGGACAAACAGAAGTAGAAGATTATTATGCAAAGGATGTAAAAGAAAAATATGGTGTAACACCTCAAGAATTTATTGAGGTAAAAGGTTTAATGGGAGATCCTTCTGACAATATACCAGGGGTACCCAGTATAGGAGAAAAAACAGCTACTAAAATTATTCAGCAGTATCAAACAATAGAACAAGCTATTATTCATGCAGAAGAAATTAAACCTAAAAGAGCTTCAAAGAATTTACAATTGTATCAAGAGCAAGCCAGGATGAGTAAATATTTAGCGACAATTTGTATTGATTGTCCTATTGAATTTGATCTTTCTAATATGGAAGTGGAATCTTTTTTAAATGAAGAAACATATATTTTATTAAAGGAATTAGAATTTAAAAGTATTTTAGAAAGGTTTCCTTTTGAAGATCAGTTAAATTTATCTTCCAATAATCATGTTGTATTAAAAGGTAAACACATTGTTTCCATAGAAGAATTTAAAAAATATATTAACAGAATACAAATAGGTTCTAAAATAGGATATCAAATACTCATTGAAAATAATGAAATAAAAGGTCTTGGATTAATAGAAAAAGATTCAACTCCTATATGGATAGAAACAAGTAAAGAAATTTCTTTAAAATCATTATTACAGATTGTAAAACCTATTTTTGAAAATGATAAAATTTATAAAATTACTCATCAAGCGAAAGAAACGATACGTACTCTTTGGCAATATCAAATACAATTACAAGGTTTAATTTTTGATACATTAATTGGTGCATATTTATTAAATCCTTTAAAGGATCATTATGGATATGATGATTTAGCAAGAGATTTTTTAAACGAAGTATATCCATCAGAAGAAGAAATTTTAGGTAAAGGTAAAAAGAAAAAAACATTTATGCAATTACCAGAAGAAGAACGAGTACATTACTGTTACCAACAATTAGATATCATAATGAGAAGCTGGAAAATTATTGAAGAACAATTAAAGAATAATAACCAGGATCGACTTTATTATGATATTGAACTTCCATTAATTGAAGTGCTAGCTTCTATGGAATATTATGGTTTGAAAATTCATCTAGAAACGCTTGAAGAATATGCTAAACAATTAGAATTTCAATTGAATCAGTTAACAACTTCTATTTATGACTTAGCTGGTGAAAAATTTAATATTAATTCCCCTAAGCAATTAGGAGAGGTTTTATTTGAAAAATTACAACTACCTCCTATTAAAAAAACAAAAACAGGATATTCTACAGCGGCAGATGTTTTAGAAAAATTAGCACCTCAACATGAAATTATAGAAAAAATTTTAGATTATCGTCAATTAATAAAATTAAAGACTACTTATGCAGATGGTTTATTTGCGGTTATGCATTCAGAAACACACAAAGTACATTCAACTTTTCATCAAACAATTACAGCTACAGGTCGTATTAGTAGTAGCGATCCCAATTTGCAAAATATACCTATTAAGTTGGCTTTAGGAAGGGAAATTCGAAAAGCTTTTATTCCTAGTTCTGAAGAATATATTTTTATTGATGCTGATTATTCTCAAATTGAACTTAGGGTATTAGCTCATATTTCACAGGATAAAACATTGATTCAAGCTTTTAAGGAAAATCAAGATATTCATCGTTTAACAGCCTCTCAGGTTTTTAAAATTTCTTTTGATCAAGTAACAGAACAACAACGCAATGATGCTAAAGCAGTAAATTTTGGAATTGTATATGGAATTAGTGCTTTTAGTTTAAGTAAAGATCTTAAAATTTCTAGAAAAGAAGCAGAAAAATATATAGAAGGATACTTTGAAAAATATCCTAATGTAAAATTATATTTAAATACTACAATTGAACAAGCTAAAAAGAATGGTTATGTATCAACACTATTTGGAAGAAGAAGACCTATGCTGGAATTACAATCTCGTAATTTTATTCAACGTTCTTTTGGTGAAAGAGTAGCAATGAATATGCCTATTCAAGGAACAGCAGCAGATATCATTAAAGTAGCAATGATTCGTGTATATCAAGAGTTTAAGAAACGAAACTTGAGGTCAAGATTAATTTTACAAGTTCATGATGAATTATTAATAGAAGCTCATAAAGATGAAGTAGAAGAAGTAAAACAAATAACTAAAGAAGTTATGGAAAATGCAGTACAATTAACTGTCCCTTTAAGAGTGCATATGATGGAGGGGAACTCTTGGTTTATGTAAAAATTGCAAAGAAAAAATATAGAGGAGATATAAAGTGAAAGTTGTAGGTATTACAGGTGGAAGCGGAACGGGTAAAAGTGCTATTGCTTCTTATTTTGAGGAAAAGTATCAAGCGTATCGGATTGATGCAGATAAAATTGGACATCAAGTGATAAAAAAAGGGATGCCAGCTTATGATTTAATAATTAAAAATTTTGGCAGTACAATTTTAGATGAAGTGGGAGAAATTAATCGAAAAATATTAGGATCTATTGTTTTTTCGGATGAAAAAAAGTTAAAATTATTAAATTCTATTACTCATCCTTTGATTATATCAATGATCAATCATGAAATTGAAAAATGCATTCTTCAAAATCAACAGTATTCATTTATTCTTATTGATGGAGCACTATTGATTGAAACTAAAATATATGAAAATATAGATGAATTGTGGGTTGTTTATGTTCATTTGGAACAACGAATACAAAGATTAAAAAAGAGAGATAATTTATCAAGAAAACAAATATTACAGCGTATAGAAAAACAAATGTCATGGGAAATATTGCAACAATATGCAGATAGAATTATAGATAATAGTGGAGAATTTATTGAAACGATAATACAATGCGATAAAATTGCAAAAGAATTTTTACATTTTTAACAATATGAAAAGGAGGTTATCTATGCGTAAAGATAACTTTTTTCAACAATACTTTGTGGTAATTACTATTGTTTTTTGTATGGTAGTATTAATAACAGGATGTACTATCTTAGATGAATTTTCTAAAGAACCAGAAATAAAAGAAATGAAAGAAGAAAAGCCAATCGAAATTAAACCAAAAAAAGGTGGAGAATTGAAATTAGCTATCCGAAAACCAGCTAATTTAAATCCGCTGTTAAATGATGACGCTGCTATACAACCATTATTTGAATTACTTTTTGATTCTCTTATTATGTATGATGAAAATCATAAACCAACCGCAAATTTAGCAAAAAATTGGGACTTTTTACAGGAAGGACAAATGATTCAATTAGAATTAAGAGAAGATGTTACGTGGCATGATGGCACTCCTTTGACGGCGGATGATGTTGTTTTTACTTTAGATACTATAAAAAAGGCTTCAACTTCTCCGTATAAAAAATATATAGAAAATATCTCAAATTATAGAGCGGTTGACGAAAAAACAATAAAAATAACTTATATTCAACCTTTTAGTGGAGCGTTATATGCACTTAACTTTCCAATTATACCAGCACATTACTATAAAAATCAAAATGTATTTAATACAGAAAAAAATATGAATCCGATAGGAACAGGACCTTATATTTTTGTTTCTTTGGATTCTAATAAAGAAATTCAACTAAAGGCAAATGATAATTATTTTAAAGGTAGTCCTTATATTCCAAAAGCCAAGGCAATTTTTATACCGGATGACGAAACAAGTTTTTATACTTTTGAACAAGAACAAATTAATGTATTAGAAATGAAGAGAGCAGATTGGCAAAAGTATAGTACCATGGAAAATGCAAAAATTTATGAATATACTATTCCTTATTATGATTTTATAGGATTTAATTTTAAAAATCCGAAATTTCAAAGTATAGCTCTTAGAAAAGCTATTGCTTATAGTATTGATAGAAAAGCATTATTAGATAAATATTATTTAGGTCATGGTGTAATTTCAGATACTCCTTTTTTACCTAATGCTTGGTTTTTACCTGAGAAATCGTTGATATATTCATATAGTAAAGAGAAAGGTCAACAATTATTAGAAAATAGTGATGAAAAAATCCAAATGAAACTTTTAGTATCAAATGAAAATCCTATTCGTGTAAATGTGGCAGAGGAAATTAAAAATATGTTAGCACAAGTAGGAATAGAAGTAATAGTTGAATCAGTTTCTATAGATACGTATATAGAACGTTTAAAAAAAGGAGATTTTGAAGCTTTTTTAGGTGGATGGAAGTTATCACCGCTAATTGATTTTACGTTTGCTTTTCATTCTACTCAAATTCCAGAGGTATTTCAAGATGGTAAAAACTATATAAGATATCAAGATCCAACTCTTGATCAGCTTTTAAAAGAATGTTTTACATCAGTGGAAGAAAATAAAATAAAACAATCGTATCAAAATTTTAATCAATATTTTATAGAAAATTTACCATATGTAAGTTTATATTTTCAAAATTCAGCTCTTATTATGAATGATATTTTTTATGGTCCTATAAACCCCACAATGTATTCTAGTTTTAAAAATGTTAATCAATGGTTTATTTATTCTTCTGAAGAAGAATAAAAATAAAGGTGTAAGATTTCGAATTGATTTCTTACACTTTTTATTTTTAGTAACATATATATGGTAATAGAAAATTAAAATGATAGGTGTTTTTATGAAAATAGGATTAGCATTATCAGGTGGAGGTATTCGGGGGATGGCGCATATAGGAGCTTTAAAAGCTTTGGAAGAATCAGCTATTATCCCAGATTATATTGCAGGAACCAGTATTGGAGCTATTATTGCCGGCTTATATGCATATGGCTATTCGGCTCAAGAACTTGAAGAGTTAGTTTTTACATATATTCATAATATAATAGATATTAATTATATGGGGATAATACGTTCACTTTTCCGTTTAAAGGACTTGAAAACTCGTGGGTTAAGTGGTTTAATAAAAGGAGAACGTTTAGAATTTTTATTAAAAACTCTTACAAATAACTGTTGGATTTCTGATACTAAAATTCCTATTGTTATTCCAGCAGTAGGAGTTCATAATGGGATTACGTATTATTTCTTATCTCAAAAATTATATTTTATAGGACAAAAATATAAAAAAAGTATTCAAAATATAAAGCTATATAAAGCGATGCGGGCGAGTATGGCTTTTCCAGTAGTATTTTCACCTAAAAAGATATTTTGGAATCATCAGGAAATATGGTTAATGGATGGGGGAATAACGGATAATTTACCTATTGTTACCTTAAAGGAATTAGGAGCTCAGAAAATTATAGGCATTCATTTAGGGTACAATGGAAGAATAAGGCCAGAAGTAGATAGTTTTATTGAAATCGGTGAGCAAGCTTTATCTATTATGATGTATTATCGAGAAAAAGAGCATTATAAGTATAAAAATAAAAATATATATGTTTTAAATCCAGAAATATGGGATGTATCTTTATTACAATTAAATTCTGTTCAAGAATGTATTCATCGAGGATATACCTCAATGAAACAACATTTACCTATTATAAAACAGCAATGGAATTTGGATATATAATTTATATTTTGTTAGGTTTTGAATAAAAATATGATATGATAGTAGTAAAAATATTAATGATGTATGTAAGAGGAGAGGTTTAGATGAATAATAATAATCAGAACAACTCCCAAGACTTTATTTTTGGTTTAGATATTGGAACCCGAACAGTGATAGGAGTCGTTGGCTATCAACAAGACAAAAAATTTATTATAGTAGCAATAGAGCAACAAGAACATCAATCTAGAGCTATGATGGATGGACAAATTCATGATATTGATAAAGTAGTAATAACAGTACAAGAAGTAAGAAGAAAATTAGAAGAAAAAATAGGATTTAAATTGAAAAAAGTAGGAATTGCAGCTGCGGGAAGAGTATTACATACAGTACAAGTTCATACAGAACAATTTGTAGACAGAGATACGGTTATTGAACTGTCTCATATTCATGCTTTAGAATTGCAAGGAATTAGTACAGCTTATGAAAGATTAAAAAATCAATCCTATGTATCCGATTCTGATTATTTTTGTGTTGGATATTCTGTTATACGATATTATTTAAATCAATATATGATATCAAATTTAGAAGGACATAAAGGAAATCATATTGCTATGGATATGATTGCTACTTTTTTACCTCAGACAGTTATAGATAGTCTATATACAGTTATTCAAAAAACAGGTTTAGAGATTGTGCATTTAACATTAGAACCTATTGCAGCTATAGAAATTGTCATTCCTAAAGAAATACAGTTGTTAAATTTAGCTCTAGTAGATATTGGAGCTGGAACTTCAGATATTGCCATTTCAAAAGAAGGTAGTATTATTGCTTATGGAATGATTCCAGTAGCTGGAGATGAAATTACAGAACAAATTTTACATACATATTTAACAGATTTTGAAACAGCTGAAAAAATTAAGTTAACGTTAGCAAAAAAATCACAAACAAGTTTTAAAGATGTTTTGGGACTTTCTCATAAAATCACAAAAGACGAATTAATAAAAATTATTGAACCAGTAGTAGATCAAATTACTTTAAAAATTGCAAATAAAATTTTGGAATTAAATGGTGGTAAAACACCCAATGCTGTGTTTTGTGTAGGAGGAGGAAGTCAAATTACAGGACTGGCTCAAGGAATTGCAAAACATTTAAATCTACCTCCTGAACGAGTAGCAATTAGAGGATTAGAGATAGCTAACAAAAGAATTCAAGTTCTTTCTACAATAACAGGACCTGAGATGATTACCCCTCTAGGAATTTGTATGACCAGTATATCACAATCTGGGAATAGCTTTATTGATGTTTTACTAAATGGACAAACAGTAAGTTTATTTAATACAAATTCGATTACAGTAATTGATGTAGCAGCATACCAAGGATTTGATCATACTAATTTATTAGGAAGAAAAGGAAAAGACTTAGAATTTACTGTAAATGGACAAGTAAAGAAAATAAAAGGTGAAGTAGGTCAAGCAGCAGAAATAGTACTTAATGGAAAAGTAGTTAGCCTTCATCATCCTATTCATGCGGGTGATCAATTAGTGATTAAGCCAGCATGTCACGGAAAAGATGCGAGAATATCGATTGCAGAATGGATGAATATGGAACATTTAACTATAGATGAATATATAGTTAAGATAAATGGTCAAAGAGTTTCCTTAAATACTTATGTTCAATCAGGAGATGAGATTTTACTACATAAAAATAATAAGGAAAATAATAAGGAAAATAAATTAAAAAATGAAGATTTAGGTTTCTATATTATAGTAAATGATACTCCTTTATATTTACCTAAAAAATCTACAAACTATATTTTTGTGGAAATTTTTAATTATATAGATATAGATTTGAGTAATCCTAAAGGAGAAATTGTTTTATTACTCAATGATAAGCAGGCTGCATACACTGATAAAATTCATCATGGAGACAATGTAAAAATATATTGGAAATAATAGAGTGTGGAGCGATCTTAATGAATCAATGGTTCAAATATAAAACACAATATAAAAATATATATGCCTGGTTCTTTATATGGATTGGCGTTTATATTCTAGTTTATCGATATATATATGAAAAATGGCCTTTTTGGTTGTTAATAGGATCTTTATTGCTTAATGTTTTATATATAATAAAAAACCATGTATTATGTTTTCAAAAGAGTTATAAATTTTATACCATGCTTGAGTTATTTATAATTTCTTTTTGTATTATTTATCAAGGAGATTGTTATGTAGCAGGAACTGTTTTGTATTTATTATATATTTTTGAAATTATAATACAAGATAAAGAAATTTGTTCATTTTTGAATTATAGTATCTATTCTTTACCATTTATAATTACTTCTTTGACCATTCTTATTACTTCTTTTACAACGATTACAAATAAAGATTGGATTAATAAAATATTGTATCTGATTTTTTTTATGAATGTTTTTTTTATATTTGTTTATATTTTTAATTTATATGTTCAAGAATATTTAATACAATTACACCGGAACCAATGGTTATGTGAACAAATGAATAAAAAAAATCAAGAACTTTATGAAACACAACATAATATGAAACATATGAATCAAGAACTACAAAAGCAAAAAGAAGAATTACAACAAATGAATGAAAAATTTAGAAAAAGTATTGCAGAATTTTATATTTTAAAAGAAATAGGNAATTATATTGGTTCTGTTTTAGAATTAGAACAGTTATTAGATATGATTACAGATATGATCATGGGGGTTATGGGAGTTGATACCTGTTCTATTGCTTTATGGGATAATAAACAGGAAGAGTTGACATTTCAAGTAAATAGTATTTATTCTGAAAATATTATAGAAAAATTTAAAACACATGCTAAAAATAAACAATTATTACATTTAATAAACAATTCCCATACTTATGTAGAAAATCATGTTATTTCTAAAAATAAACAATATTCCTTTTTAGATGGTAGAAAAGTAGGCTCTTTTATTGCTGTTCCTTTATCAAAAAATAATATTATATATGGCTTTATTTTGGTAGAACATCAATTAGAATCGTATTTTTCAAAGAGCAGTATAGAGTTTTTTAAAGCTGTATCTGCTCAAATAGTTATGGCTATAGAAAATGCTAGATTATATAAAAAAACAGAAGAGATGGCTACTAAAGATGGATTAACAGGAATATATAATCGTACTTATTTAAATCAAATATTACCTAAAATGATAGAATGGTCTAAAAATCATCATCAACCTTTGGCTGTTTCTATTTTTGATATTGATTCTTTTAAAAAAGTAAACGATTCATATGGTCATTTATTTGGAGATAAAGTTTTACAAATAGTAGCACAATTAGGGAAAGCAAAAGTAGAATCCTATGGTGGGATCATTAGTCGATATGGTGGGGAAGAATTTATACTTCTTCTTCCAGGATATGATTTAGATGCTATGGTTATGATTGTGGATGAATTGCGTCAAGAAATAGCTAATTATCCTATTCAAGATGGGAACGTTCTTACTTATGTACAAGCAAGTTTTGGAGTAAGTGCCTATCCCCAGTTTGCTAAAAATTCTATAGAATTAGTTCAAAGTGCAGATACGGCTATGTATCGTTCAAAGCAATTAGGGAAAAATCGAGTTATATCAGCTAAATTGGAAACCGGTAACAAAATAAAATGAAATAATATTTTGAAGTTTATATAAGAAAGTCTTGACAATTAAATGAGATATCTATAGCATAAATACTAATGAAATAAAACAATAAATAAGGGGACATCAAGATGGATAATCCAGTAAATCAATATTTATATGCTAAAGAGGAATTGTTTACTTATTTTGGTTGTGAACCAGATTATTCTATTACTGATTTCAGGCATATGTATTGGCAAATTCAACATAAAGAAGGTTTTAGCGTTATTACTTTTTCAGAGACACAAGATTTTAGTGATAGTGATGATGCGATCATTGTAAAAAAAGATAATCAACCTATGATTTATAAGACAAAAGAATATACCTTGGTTATAGGAATTCGTTGTGTTAAAGTAGGGTTTGTTTTTAAAAATGCAAATCATATATCAGTAACTTAATTTAGATAAAGGAGAGACATCATGGAATTTCGTTTTTCGACAATTGCTAGTGGCAGTAGTGGGAATTGCATTTATATGGGAACGAAAAAAACGCATTGGTTAATTGATGCAGGAATTAGTGGAAAAAAAGTTGAAAGAGGATTAAAAAAATTAGATGTAGATCCTAAACAATTAAATGGAATTTTTATTACTCATGAACACTTAGATCATATTAAGGGGGTGGGTGTCTTAGCAAGAAGATACCGACTTCCGATTTATGCAACTCCATTAACTTGGAGTGCAATAGAGAATAGTTCTTCAGTAGGTGAAATTCCACAAGAATGCAAATTGATAATTCAACGAGATCAAGAAATGGTACTTGATGATATTATTGTACAATCTTATGGTATACCACATGATGCAGTAGATCCCATAGCCTATAATTTTTATAAAAATAATAAGAAAATAAGTATTGCAACTGATTTAGGCCATATTACAGAAAGTATTAAAGAAAATCTATATCAGTCAAATTTAATTTTATTAGAGGCTAATCATGATATTGATATGTTAGAAGTAGGATCCTACCCTTATTTTTTGAAACAACGAATTTTAGGAGATTATGGACACTTGTGTAATGAGGTAGCTGCTAAAATGATTACAAAATTATATCATCCTAAATTAGAAACAGTTATCTTGGGTCATTTAAGTCAAGAAAATAATTTCCCTGCCTTAGCGTATCAAACAGTTTATAATGAATTAACATTATCTGATATACCTTTATCTTCAAAATTTCAATTAAAAGTAGCAGAAAGAGAAGGTGTCACAGATATTTATTATGTTTAAATGAAATAAAATAAGTATTTTTTAGTATAAAGATTTAAATTTATTACTTATTTAACTAAAAGAGTAATAATTTATTATAATTATATAATTAAAATAGAATTTATAGAAATGGAGACTAGATTAATGAAAGGTATTATTACAGTGGTAGGAAAAGATCAAGTAGGAATTATTGCAAAGGTTTGTACATTATTAGCAGATAATGATGTAAATATATTAGATATTTCACAAACTATTGTTCAAGGTTATTTTAATATGATGATGATTGTTGATGTTTCTCAGTCTGATTCTATTTTTGAGCAATTAGTAGAAGACTTAGATAACTTAGGAAAACAAATTGGTGTTATAATTAAATTCCAACACGAAGATATTTTTAACAGCATGCATAGAATTTAGGAGGAACAATGAAATGATTAATCGATGGGAAGTACAAGAAACAAATAATATGATACAAGAAGATCATCTGGATGTTAGGACAATCACTATGGGAATTAGTTTACAAGATTGTGCAGATGAAAATATAGATAAATTCAACCAAAAAATTTATGATAAAATCACTACTAAAGCAGAAAATTTAGTAAAAACAGGAGAAGATATTGAAAAACAATTTGGAATTCCTATTGTGAATAAAAGAATTTCTGTTACACCTATAGCGATTGCAGCAGCAGGATGTAAAACGGATTCTTATGTTTCAGTGGCTCATACATTAGATCGTGCAGCTAAAACTGTGGGAGTTAATTTTATTGGTGGTTTTTCAGCTCTTATTCAAAAAGGATGTACGATCGGAGATCGTATTTTATTAAATTCGATTCCACAGGCATTAGCAGAAACAAGTCGAGTTTGTTCTTCTGTTAATGTAGGTTCAACAAAGACGGGTATCAATATGGATGCGGTTAAACGAATGGGTGAAATTGTTAAAGAAACAGCTATTTTGACACAGGATATTGATTCACTTGGATGTGCTAAGTTTGTAGTTTTTTGTAATGCACCAGAAGATAATCCTTTTATGGCTGGGGCTTTTCATGGAGTTGGAGAAAAAGATACTATTATTAATGTAGGAGTTAGTGGTCCAGGAGTTGTAAAAAAAGCAATTGAAAGTGCTAAAGGAGCAGATTTTGAAACTCTCTGTGAGACTATTAAAAAAACTGCTTTTAAAATTACTCGTGTTGGTCAATTAGTGGCGCAAGAAGCATCTAAAAGACTGAATGTTCCTTTTGGTATTATCGATTTGTCTTTAGCTCCAACACCAGCAATAGGAGATAGTATTGCTGAAATTTTGGAAGGAATGGGCTTGGAATCTGTAGGAGCACCAGGTACAACAGCAGCTTTGGCAATGTTAAATGATCAAGTAAAAAAAGGTGGAGTAATGGCTTCTTCTTATGTTGGAGGATTAAGTGGAGCGTTTATTCCAGTTAGTGAAGATCATGGTATGATCGAAGCAGTACAAAAGGGAGCAATTACGATTGAAAAATTAGAAGCCATGACATGTGTTTGTTCTGTTGGATTGGATATGATCGCTATACCAGGAGATACTTCTAGTGCGACTATATCAGGTATTATTGCAGATGAAATGGCAATAGGCATGGTCAATGCTAAAACAACAGCAGTACGTGTAATTCCGGTAATTGGTAAAGGCGTAGGAGAGATGGTCGAATTTGGAGGACTTTTAGGATATGCTCCTATTATGCCTGTTAATACTTTTAGCTGTGAGGAATTTATTCAAAGAGGAGGAAGAATTCCCGCACCAATTCATAGTTTTAAAAATTAGATTTATATATTGTAAAAAGCGTAAAGGAGGAAAGGAATGGATTATATCTTAAAAAATATAGAACCTAAAAAGGTTTTTTATTATTTTGAAGAAATTACACGTATTCCTCGAGAATCAGGAAATGAACAACAAATTAGTGATTATATAGTATCTGTTGCAAGAAAAAATAACTTAGAGGTAATTCAAGATCAAGCTTTAAATGTTATTATTAAAAAACCAGGGACACGAGGATATGAGAAATCTCCTACTGTTATTATTCAGGGTCATATGGATATGGTTTGTGAAAAAAATAAAAATGTAATTCATGATTTTGATAAAGATCCTATTCCAATAATAGTAGATGGAGATTATATTAGAACAAAAGGTACTACTTTAGGAGCTGATAATGGTATTGCAGTTGCATATATGTTAGCATTATTAGATGAAGATGATATAGAACATCCACCTTTAGAAGCTGTATTTACGACTGATGAAGAAATGGGCATGAAAGGTGTTATTGCTTTAGATGAAAGCCTTTTAAATGGTCGTATTTTAATCAATATTGATACAGAAACAGAAGGAGAGTTACTAATAAGTTGTGCGGGTGGTTCTAGATCTAGAGCAGAGATCTCTTTGAAAAAACAAATTAAGAAAGAAGAAAGTCAAGTTTACCGTCTTTCTTTACAAGGACTCAAGGGTGGGCATTCTGGTACTGATATTTGTCTTGGACGTGGTAATGCTAATCTACTTATAGGCCGTATTTTATATCATTTGGATAAGAACTTGGAGTATAATCTTATTAAAATACAAGGAGGATCTAAAGATAATGCTATTCCAAGAGAAGCAGATGCTATGCTTTCTATTTTGCCTGAAGATGAGGATAAACTTCGTTTTTTAATAGATGAGTGTAAATGTATATTAAAAAAAGAGTATGCATCGGTAGATCCTGATTTAAAAATTCAAATTGAAAAAAGTACAGAAGAATACAAATATGTATTATCTCAAGAAACGAAAGATAAAATATTAACTGTATTATTGACTATTCCTAATGGAGTACAGACAATGAGTGCAGAAATGCCAAATCTTGTTCAAAGTTCTCTGAATTTAGGTATTGTTCGAATGGAAGAAGAATCAATTATCTTTACTAGTTCGTTGCGTAGTTCAATACAAACATTAAAAGAACATATGAAAAATCAACTTTGTGTTTTATTTAAACAATTAGAAGGAAAAGTATCTTTTCATTCAGATTATCCAGCTTGGGAATATCAACCTCACTCAGCAATACGAAAAATTTTTCAAAAAGTATATCAAGATATATATGGCAAACAAGCAAAAATACAAGCCATTCATGCAGGCTTAGAATGTGGTATTTTTGCAGAAAAAATAAAAGATATAGATATGATTTCTTTTGGACCTAATATGTGGGATGTACATACTCCTAATGAACATGTGAGTATTTCTTCTGTAGAACGTACATGGAATTATTTATTAGCTATTTTAAAGGAAATAAAATAAAAAATACGGGATA
>JGI24707J26582_10000672_pt1 | contig 26860 bp, 37 predicted proteins | sample BioPla1DNA1_FD_26582 | JGI IMG/M metagenome (IMG submission 26582)
TTCAGATACAAAGGCTTGCTGTTGTCATCATTTACCATTACTGCGGTAAACTTCACATTTGCAAAACCTACTGCGGTCTTTTTGCTCTGGCTCTCCACAAGNACGGAGCATTGCACCTCTTTCGGTGTGTTGAANTAGGTCTTACCCGTATATACGGTTCCGGACTGACCCGTAGCACCGGCAGTAGCCAATGCCTGAGAATAGAAGAAGTCGAACAGAGCGGTAGCAACCGAGGGTATCTGGCCAGTAATGTTGAACTCTCCCGTTTCGGTGTCCACATCAATAGTTCTGTTGCCCTGGTCAATCTTGATTTCCTCGGTAGTAGGGTCGGCTTGGTTGATTTGGAAGGTGTCCTTCAATGTAAATATCTGGTCTGCACCCTCGAAGTCAATGGTCGCCAAATTTACTCCGCTGGAATATGGGAGCAAAGAGATGGCCGCACATCCTCTGTGCAGGTCATCAAGCATTGCTGCGGTTAGTGTTGCCATAATTTTATACTTTAATAATCGTTTTTATATTTATAATCCTTGCGTGAAAACCGAAATCATCGGGAGTGTCGCCCAGAATGTTAGGCTCGGTGTCAAGCAGCAGTTTATCCGTGCTTGGGGGCAGCCCTTGTCGCAATTTCTGATACATCACGGACAGCTTTTTGCCGTTTTTCATGTTCTCAACATCCTTTGCAAAGAGATAAATNTAGATTANNCACTCCCCATAGGCCGCTTGGTCACGCACTCCGCCCTTTACATTGACTACTACATAGTCTTGTGCTTGGGGAGCGGACTTCGGCCTGTTCACATAGACCCTTTTCGAGATGTTTAATGCTTTTACGGCATTAAGCACCTCTTGCTCTATTGCGGTTATGTCAAAATCATTCATCATCGCTTGTCAAAGAATTGTCTGAACATTTGTGATATATGCCCTATTGCTGCCGAGAGTGTAGTTATCTCGAACTCCGTTGAGAAGAACGCCACGCTGCCGCTCATTTCCGCCATTACAACGCCCACCCATCCTCTCTTTGGCACATCAAGATTGTTGAGGTGTCGCATCACATTACCACGCTTGTCGCTTTCAATCGGCCATACTTTGGAATCAACCATAACGCCGTCTTTGAATATTCCAAAAGCGTAAGTGTCGCCTATTTCGAGGTGTTTGTGGTGCGTTACATCGTGCAGGTGCAGAGAATACTCGATTGCCTCGTCAAGCATTCGCCTATACCCGTTTAGCACCGTGTCGTACTCGCTGCGGCATAGTCGGTCAAATGCCTTGTCGATAGTGTTGTTATTCTTTTTAATCTGTTTCTGCATCAGTTTCGCACCTCGTTAAACCAAATGTTGCTGCCCAGATTGAAAGTCGTTTTCTTGACCACCCTGCCGATATAGATTCTGTCGTAATCCTCAACGATAAGTCTATCGCCGCTGAATACTGGGGTTATGAACATCGGCAAGGCAATCTTGAAATCCGCAACTTCCACATCCCCTGCTGTGCGTGTGTTCTGCGAGGAAGTCCGATAACCGAAGTTGATAGTGGATGACTTGAAAGTCCTGAACTTACCCGTGCTGTCGGTTATTGGATTGTCATTCGCATCTTTCAACACAATATCGAGCTGCACAACCTCATAGGTAGGGTTTCCCTCGTCATCAAAGACAATTTCGCCATCTACTTTCTTCGGTCGCTCAATACGCAGAGTGTGTGGAAATCGTGGGTTGAACATAGTTGGTGTGTGTTAGTAAAGCGGTTTCATTCTCATACCCGTCTTGGCGGTGGCGGCCTTTTCTGACCCCCATTTGGCGTATAGCCTGTGGGCTTGCTCTCGCAATCCCCGTCTATCCACTACCGTCTTGTTGGACTTCTGGCGTTGCCAACCACCATCGGATATGTATTCTCCCTTTGTTGCGGTCGATGATGCGGATAACCACATGTATAAGTCGGCCAAACAGAGGTCTTTCTCTTTCTCCGTCAGATTGAGTACGCACTCTCCGCTGTTGACCCGATTGTTAATCAGTATCGCTTGGAGAGTGGCACTCGGAACATCGAAGTCAACCATGCCCGTCAGCCATTGCTCTATCTTCATCATCGTATCGCTTTATCGGTTAATTAAGAGGCCGAGTAGGGATGCAGATACCACATGTTGTGCGGCTTGTCAGGCACAACGAGAGAGGTCATCTCCGTGTTGAAGCTCTGACACTTCTTTACTGCATCCACATCTACGGTAAGTAGCAATCTGCCCTCGTAGAATGAGCCGTAAGTACCGCCAGCAAGGGCGATAGGCTCAACGGTCAGTATCTCTCCGAGAGAGCCGTCAGGTACGAATACAATAACATTGCTCTCAAAGGAGCGGAATGTAGGCCTTGAGAGCTTTCCGTCAACCACCTTTTCTACCGATACGATGGAATCGATGATTTTGAAAGGTGCGCCTACAATCTTACCCAACGCATCAAACGCTTCCTGATTGTCCATCACGGCAACCAATGCCTTTGCAGAAGTGAGAGCATCACCACTTGCAAGAGGGTAGAGTTTGGCCGCTATGGCGGTCTGGATTGCGGAGTGTCCGAGAACTTGGTCAGCATAGGCATCGTCAATCTCGAAGTGTCCTCTTACTCCCTTGTTTTTGGCCTTTGTAACTATTGCCCTGAGGTCTTTCACGGGGTTACAGGCAGAGCCTGGAGTAGAATACACTCCGTCAGACACTTGTGTCCACCAACGGGCTGTACTTGTCAAAGTAGTAATGTTGGCGGCAGGCACGCTTGCTGAATAGGTTATATTCTGCAAACCACGAGGGTTGTTTGTTGAGGTAAGAGTTACGCCACCTGCGGAGATCATCTGGTGTCTTTGGTAGGTCAGCGAATTTGTATGTCCGCCAATGAGGGTGTCAACGGTATTGAAGAGCTTGTCGAAAGCGGAGTTCCGAACTCTGTCGGAATCGGCTCCGAAACGCTGCTCCATGATCATCATTTTGCGGATTTTATCCTCGTTAAAGTATTCTACGAGTTTCATACGGGGGATNGATCCGGTAGATACGGANATACCCTCTGTGCCGAGAGGCACGGCAGGNGCATCCACATCTACATATTGCGCCATTACATGGAGTTTTGCCTCTTTCTGTACCTGCTCATAGGTAAAGTCGAGCTGCATGTCTGCGGCGAAGTCGAATCCGTCAATCTGAAGTCTGTTGTACTTCTCCGTCATGACTTCGTCAAGAAAGCCTTGCAATCTTTCGGGTGTCGCATCTCCCAATGCACGGGAGAGCAAGTCGTAAAACTGGATAGTATATGTATTAGCCATGATTTGCCCTCCTTAATTTTTTGCTTGCACCACAAGAGGAACCGCTGCTGCCATCTGTGTTGCAACAGCCCTCGATGGGCTTTGGTTAATAAGAATACCCTCTGCGTGAGCCTCTACGGCTGAGCCGGTGGCGTGAGAGCCGGTTTCGGCATAGTCGATATAAATATCATTGTAGAGGTACGCGTTGGGCTGCGTTTTGAGAGATTTGCCGCTACCTGCGGTAGAGGCCGCAGATAGAGAAATGACATCTCCTTTGGAGAGTGAGTCCAGAGNGCCGCTTGCAACCGTAATGTCGAGGTTGCCCTTGTCCGATGCATTTTCAGCAACGCTGACAATGGCAGCCGCCTTACCTGTGGTGGCAAAGGTTGCACCTACTTTCTGGATGAGGTCGCCAACTGCGAATTGGCCATAGAGTGGCTTTTTTACAACGATTGTATCGTTGGGAGAGCCTGATGTAGATGATACCACCTCTGCGAATAGCAAAGGGGTGATTGTGCCGCTATCGAACTTTATGGGGCTTCCTGCCGGAATGAGAGTTTTCTCTTTCACAAAACCCGATGCGAGTACTCCACCTGCTGGGAGCGGCGTTACCACGCCAAGCCAGATGGGAGTGCTGCCGCCATAAGTAGCCTTGCGGACACAATGAGCATTAAAACTTCCCATTTTAAGTGTGTTTTATAAGTTGAACATTTGGGGTAATCGTCATTCCGACGAGATTACTCCCCGATTTTTAAGTCTGTCCACCTCTTCCTTGAAATCCCCTTTCTTATAGCCCTCTACTACGCGACCTGCACTCTTTGGCGGCATTTGACCGCTGCCAAACAGCTCTTTATAGTCCGTGTCGTATATCCCCTTGCACCTTTCCGCAATGGTAGTTGCGGTGTCGGTGTCGGAAATCTCAACTTTTGATAAGGCCAAATTTCTGAGGAAGTCATTGTTAGAGCCGCCACCCCTGAGCAGCTTGTCTGCTTCCCTTTTGAGAGAAGCGTGTTTTTCCCTTATATCCCTTTGTTTCAGCTCCGCATCCAAAGCCGCCTGTTTATCAAGCACTTTTTTCAGCATCGCCTTTACGGCATCTAGGTCGCCGTCGGGATTGTCGGGCTTTTTGTCAGGGTCGTCGGTCTGAACAGGTGTTTTCTTTGCCGCATCAAGTTGTCTTTTCAGGTCTGCGTTTTGAGTGCGCAGAGTGTCGGATTCCCCTTGAATTGCGGTTACGAGTGCTTTGACATCTTCGCCCTTTACCAAGTTCGTAATGTCGTCGCCATCTTTGACGGTTTTTGCTAAATAAGCGGCCACCCCGTCGAAAGCCTTGTCGCCCAACCCCAAATGTTTGTACTCGGTTTTAAGCGCACTTAGAATTTTAGTTCTCATCGTTTGCAAATCGTTTGTTTGCACCAAAATTACCCGATAAATTCAAATAAAGTGGAATAATTATTCAACATTATTAGAATATCATAGGTATTTTTGCTCAAAACGATAAGGCAATGCAAGCAGCACAAACGGACATACTTGACCCCGTATTTGCATCGGTGGGGATGGAAGTTTACACATACGAGTATGTGGAGAGCTTGCGTAAAGAAAACCTTGAGCGCAAGAAAAACGGGCAGAGGCTATACAACCTCATTCCGCAAAGGGGCTTTCAAGAAGACATGATGAATATAGATGCCGATATAAAAATCATCGGCGGAAAGAGGGGATTGGGTAAAACCTTTATCGGACTATACGATGCTTTGCCATATATCTTCAATCCGGAAGTATCTATGTACGGATTCCGCAAATATGAGGATGATGTGGCGCGTGGCATTTGGAAATCGAGTTTTCAGGTTTACCGCTATTTCGGCACTCCCGTAGCATCGTCTTTTCAATGGAACTTCTTGCAGGGTAAAGGTGCTACGATGAAGATGGAGCATCTGCAAGACCAAAAGAAAGTATCGGATAGGTTTAGAGGGGTGGAGATGGCATACATACTCATAGAGGAATTGGCGGAACATACGCGAGAAAACCTTGATGTTCTTTTTGACCTTTTGGCATCCAATCGTTCCACCGCAGGTGTGCGGCCTAAGTGCGTATGCACCTGCAACCCCGTGGGGCGCAGCAACGCCCTACGCCACTTTGTCGATTGGTGGATAGACCCAGATACCAATTTGCCGATACCCGAGCGTAACGGAAAGATACGCTACTTCTACCGCTACGGCAACAATGTGGATGAGATAGTCTGGGGGGATAGCCCCCAAGAAGTATATGTGCATCCCAATGTGATGCACCGCATAGATGCTCTTGCGGATGAAACGGGCAGCGATTATTCGGAGTTCATAACCTCTATGGCGTTCATAACGGGCGACTATGCCGACAACGAGATACTTAAAGTGTCCGACCCGAAATATCTGAACAGAATATCCGCGAGGGGCGGAGCAAGCACCCATAACGACATTATCGGGAAGTGGGAAGATGTGGATGATACTACCGGACTGCTGACGATGGAAGACATGTATGCCTTTTTCGACAACACGGAACAACGCAACGGAGTGATGCGTGCCTCTGCGGATGTGGCACTCACGGGCGACTTCATGGTGCTGTTTGCCTTTGACGGCTACCATGTTTGCGACATGGAAGCCTGGCGCGGAGTGCCGACTGACGAAATCAGGACATTCATCGATGCGTTTCTTTACAAAAACAATGTGAGGTACGAAAACTTTACCTACGACAGCAACGGACTCGGCCTTTGGCTCAAAGACATGTTCAAAGGGGCGCAGCCGTTCAACAACAAATCGAAAGCATCGAACAGCAACTGGAAAAACCTCAAAAGCGAGTGTGCGGACATGTTCGTTCGCGACATACGGGAGAGGAATTTCAGCATTGACGAGCAAATACTCAAAAGGACATTTACCGACAAGAAGAAAAACAAGTTCGTCGTTGAGGACAGGCTCATGGAAGAGCGGCGCGCCTTGCAGCGCAAGGAGAACAACGGTGAGTGTTTTGAAATAATCTCCAAGCAACAGATGAAAACCGAAGTGGGGCATAGCCCCGACTTCATAGAAGCCCTTATGATGGTGGAGTTGCTTATGCGAGAGAAAACGCGAAAGAAAAAGGTACGCAAAGGTTTTGACATGTGGATGTAGTAATCATAATCAAATAAACACTTAAAAATGGAAACTCAAACTATTAAACCAATAGCCCCCGACAAGATACTCGTCAAAGAGGCATTTAAGCGGATGCTCCCCTCAGAGGACATTTCGCCTACCAACCCTTATGGCTTCCATACAGGCGGCGATGGTGCTCTTGCAGGCACGAAGAGGGATAACCTGCGATATATCATAATGACACAAGCGGATTTTCTGCGAGAGTACAATGTAAGTTCGCACAAGATAAACTCCATAAAATACTATCCCAACCCCATAACGAAAGTAAAGGTTGAGGTGGGAGAGGATGGGTCGGAAACTCAGAGAAGAGAGGAGATGAGGGTTTACCAAAAAATCAAATCGAGGATTGCTGTAGGTTTTCAAGATAGAATTGTAACCAAGCGACTGACAACGCTGATAGGCAACAATATGAATTTGCGCATAGCCAACGCAAAGAGTACCCCCAAGCAAGAAGAAACGCTTTGTGCTTTCCGTGAGGGGTGGGATGTAAAGGATATAGAGATAGCATTGCATGATGCAATAAAAGCGGATGCAATTACGGGAGATACCNCACTCTGTTTCTATCTCGATGATGGGGTTATGGGATGGCGCAGGCTATCATACCTTGACGGCGATATTCTCTATCCTCATTATGACCCGATGACGGGCAAGCTGTCCATATTTGGGCGTTTGTACTCCGCCGTCAATGCAGAGGGCAAGATTACCGATTACCTCGATGTGTGGNATAGCAAATATTATTATCGTTACGCCACAAATCGTGACGGGCGGCGCAGGGTGCATACGCAGAATTGGGAGATGGATGTTGAGCCGACATTACATGGTTATCCCCGTATTCCAATAGCATACCACAGATACGGAGAGCCGTGGTGGGCAAACTCGCAAGACTTGATTGACAGTTACGAGATGTCGCTCAGTCAGCTTGCTGAAAACAACAAGGCCTATGCTTTGAGAATACTCTATACTCTGGGAGAGGAGCTGGAACTCATGGCATCCATTGACGGCACTCCACAGCGCATAGATTCGCCAAATGCAGATGCCAAGATAGGCTTTTTGGAGCCGGCCGATTCCTCAGGCTCTTTTGCTCTGGAGCTTAACACGCTTGAGAAGAACATAATGCGCTCCTCTTATGCAGTGGAAACTCCCGAGATAAAGTCCGGCTCCGACCTTTCTTCACTAACGGTAAAGATGCTGTTTGCGGATTCTTTCCAAAAAGCATTGCTTGACAGTCAGGAATATCAGCCGTTCCTCAATGATGTAACGGAGCTGTTTAAATACGGATATGGAGTTGAGGACAAGAAAATCAGCGACTTTAATGTTCTGAAGGTAAAAGCCGAAATCTATCCTTATATCTTTATGAGCGAAACGGAGATGGTAACAAACCTCACGGCGATGGTATATGCAGGAGCCGTGTCACGCCAGACCGCAGCGGAAAAGGGTTACGAGATGGGCATTGGGGTAAATTCAGAGATGGACAGAATAAGACAAGAGGAACACGACAGGCTCGTGTTGGAGCAACAAATTTCCGATGCTCAATCTCATTTGAAAAATGATGTACACGACAGCAGGACTGAATGATGGACAAGACCATACGCCAGATGACCAAAATTCGCGGCATCGTAGATGTCGAAGTGCGCAAAGTGATAGATGAAATCATCGCTTTGTGTTGGCAATACAAACATCTGGGCAAGCGTTTTTCTTTTNCGGCGGTAGCAGGACTTGATGCTCGGATAAATGCCTTGCTCGTCAAACTTTCGGACTTGCTTTATGAGAGGTTTGACAATCTCACGCTTGAGCTTGTAGAGGAGCAAGACAGGGATGATGCGTTGGCCTATATACATCGCACAATCAACGGCAAGAGCCATTTGGAGCGTATAGACGCCCATTCCACGCACTTGAAACACTACCTTGAGGGCTTTATCGCAGTTGCGTTCGTGGCCAATATAGATATTCAGGCGGCGTTGCTCGATGCCAAGACATACCTATCCAATCCGATGCTTTATAAGCATTGGCGTGATGCCGTGGGTAAGGGATTTACCGCAGGCATCCTGCAAACGGGGGAGTACGGATATGGCAGGGGAGTACTTAAGAATCCGATTGACGGACTTACGATGCTCGGCCAGATGACGGTCAACAGCGGCTATCAGTTCGGAGTGGTAAGAGGTTATCGGAGAATGGGGGCGATAGGGTACGGGGTACAAAGAAACTCCAATTACGACTGCCCTCTCTGCGACAGCCTGACGAAAGTAGTCCACCCCCTCAATTCCATAGTGCTACCAGCACACGGTCATTGCGTATGTTCTACATTCCCGATTTATGAAAAGGATTATTTTCAAAAGTAAATAAAAACAAGCATAACCAAAAGGTTATAGATAGGATAAAAGACAAGGGTGGTCATTACAACCACCCTTTCCCTTTAATACAACTTTTGAGCTATGGAAAACCTACAAAACTTTAATTAACTCTAAAATCTTTAAGAATCTTCACCACAAAGATAGTCAATTTTTTGAATATTCAATACTTTTTGTTGAATATTTTTAGAATTAATAGGGCAACCGAAGAATCCGACTGCCCTAAGTGTAACCAAAATAAATCTATAAATATGACTAAGACTGCACTACAAAAATAACATTTTATTTGAATATGTCAAAACATTATTGGAATATTTTTAATTATTGCCGTAAAAATTTCGTATCCGTTCCATATATGTACATCGTTCTGGAATCGGTAAACACAAACTCTTCAGAATTGGCTATTCCATACTTATTGTCGGTAACTATCATTTTAGGATAATTGAGCGTGTATGTAAATGTTCCGTCGCTGCTTACGACAATATCATTGCGCTTAACATATCTTTCAATCTCCGTCGTTGACACAAACTCATAGAATTGATAGCCTATTATAAACTCATTCCGAGTATCGATTATCGGCTTAGTGCATCTCCACACCGTACCCACAAATCTATCATCGAGTTTGTCTTTCGTGCAGGATGCACTCACGATGCCGATTGCGAAAATCAGCAAAATATAAATTGTCTTTTTCATAAGCATATATTTTTTAGGATTGTAAAGCAAAGATAAGTATATCCGTTCAAAAAACAAGGGGCAGATTGCGCCGCCCCTCTAAACACCAATCCATGCCGGTATGAATTTACAAATATGAAACAAATTAACTTATCGGGTTATTACTAAAAACTTTATAATTGCATGCATTGGCGTTGTTTTATCTCATTCCGTTGCGTTCTGGATTGTTTCAACGGCCTCTTGCACCTCTTTAACTCTCTGCAAGGCCTCATCATCCGTTTCTCCCTCTTTGTAGTAAATGTTCTTATTCCGTTCTGTACATTTCTCTGCAAGAGAGATAAGCCCCTCTAAATACTCATTGTCGGGTACGGTGCAGCATACACCGAACATAATAGATACGTAGACATGCAGCCACTCCGTCTTTTTATCGTCAAACTGCAACTCCAACACTTGACCGCAAGCGATATTCCTTGAAATACGCAACTTAAAGAGAGTGTTTATGTCCTGCACTACGATATGGCTCTTTTCTTTCGACCAAATGAAATTGCCTGTACGCAGGTCGTTCTTGTTCAGTTTGATTGTTCCTTGTTTCGTGATTTTCATAATATCATTTATTAAACATTATCATCCATAGGGTAAAGAAAATACCGTCTTTCGGTTCCTCTGTCCTGCCTTACGCCCAAGCGTGTGAGTTCCCTCGTAATGGCATCCTTGCTCATGCCGCCGCCCATACCCTCATAAATCACGGATGCTCCCACTTTCTTGAACATCTGCCCGTCATACTGCGGAACAATGGCATAGCCGATTGATGCAAGGTATTTCATAACGGGGTATCTTTCGCCCGTGACATTCTTGCGCAACTCTTTCAATGCATCAGTCATCTTTTTGCATACGGTAAAATATCCCTTGTTGTGTTCCAATCTCTTTCTACCGTCCATTATCCAGCGGAATATAGCGGACTTTTCATTTTCAAGTATCTTGTGCGCCAATATCCTGTCCTGCTTTTCTTCGGGTATCGTTACATCAAATCCAAAAATCAGTATCCTGCGAAAAAAAGCATCGGTCAAATCTCTGAATACGGGCAGCTCGTTCAATGCAAAAGCCAACGGCGGACACTTGATTGTAACCGCCCCCTCATACAGTCGCCAAGCGGTAACGCTCTGACCGCTCGACAAGGCTTTCAATGCAGAATCAAAAGCCGCGCTCTTGCGCATGTCGGGAGCGAAATTCAAACGCTTGCCCTCGACCTCGACCAACTGCTTATTGTCCGCAAGCTGGTCGGAACTCAAGTAAGAAATCGCATCAGCACCCATGACACCCCTGATTACATCAAAGACCACGCTCTTGCCGTTGCTGCCCCCACCTATGAACAATGCAAACTTCTCTATCGAGTATCTTTCCCTATCCACATAGCACATTCCAAAGAACTCCTGCAAGCAACTGCGCTCCTGATCATCCGGCAATACCTCTTCCAAAAACTTGTTCCACAAAGGACAACCCATATAAGCGTTGTAGTCGTAACCCATCCTGTCTATCGACCTATATTCCGGACTAAACTCCAAAACCCTGTCATTCCAGGTATCATAGATGCAATTCTCGAAACTCAAGTACCTGCCGTCAGCGGCAAAGTTCTTTTCAACCAATACGGCCAAAGGCATGTCGTTCATGTTGCGGGCATCAGATGCTCCCACTTCCGCCTCAACCAAAACATTGCTCAAAAGCATCAATAAGGTTTCGCGCTCAATCGAAACATAACGCTTGCCGTCATAGTAACACAGATTGCCGCCAATATAACACAACGAACTTTCCAACAATACCTGCCGCATAATGACGGTAAGGGCATCAACGCGCTCACCCTTGCCCCTTATGCCACGAGCCTTGCGCAAAGAACGCATGTTGCGGGATAGCAACTCCACCAACTCTTGTTTCAAAACTTCCATAACGCTACTCCGCAATAAACCATACCATCTTCTTGTCGCGACGGTCAAAACTCGAACATTGATAAGATGCGCAGTTCAAACCCAAAACTCGAAAAGCACAATCACGACAAGACTCTTTCGGTACTAACTTCTTAGGCCGCTCAATGCACCTGAATATGCGACTGCCAACACGCAACGTGTCGCCAATCGCTACAAATTTGGGAGGATGACCACCCTTGCTCCTGCTGTAATAATTTACCTTCATCCGACAAAACTTTAATTAACTCCCCACAAATTTAAACAAATTCGACAAAACTGCAATATTTATAACAGAAAAATCGAACCTATGCGGTAGAAATACTATAACTCGCTGATACACAGCACCCTCGTTTACTTTTCGTTTACTTTTCGTTAGGTAAAATCGAAATTACGGGGGCTAATGCGTTGATAATCACGGCTTTCGTCAATTTCGTGCATTTATTTTTATATATTCCCTTTATATATATGTGTGCGCAAAGGGTATAAAAAAATTAACGAAGTCAACGAGGAGATTGATAATCACTAAGTTAAACCCCGTAATTGGCGTTTTAAATCGACGAGAAATCGACGAAGTTGACGAGGAAATCAACGAAAATCAACGAAATTGCGAAAAAAGTCCCCTCCGAACTTTGTCCTAAACCCCCCATTTTGGACACTTTAAGTGCAGAAAAACGCACTTAATCTGTACTGCATTTGTGCCGGGATTTGCCAATATCGGCAAAAGTGTCTAATTTTTTGACACTTTCTGAAGCCGAAAAGTTGACGACAATAATATATTGTTGAATAGGAAAACTTTAAAAAAACGCAGAAAAAAATAAAAAGAGATACGAAAATCAGAAAAAAAATAAAAAAAATATATGGAGATGGGGTGCGCCCATTCGGGGCATCCCCGTTTGCCCCCACCCCCCCNTTTTTTTTCTTTGCAAATTATAGGTATAATTTGCAACACTACTACTCTTTTGGCTCTTGATTCTTCTGCTTTTGGTACAATTTACACTCCCTGCAATGTAAAGGCGTGTAAAATCGCTGTATATCATCTTCGTTTTTGTCAAAAGCGTTGGTTTTGAATTGTAGATTGTCTGAAATCATCTTTAAATAATCCTTTTTTAGAGGGTCTTCGTCGTCCAAAGAATTTACTTGGTCGGAAAGAAAATTAATGAAAGTGTTGCGGTCAGTAAAGTCCAAATTTCCCGTTTTTTCGTTAATTTCTCCGATTTGGCTTTTCCTCCACTTTTCATTTTTCAGCAGCTCTTTTGCTTTTTCTTCAATTATTGCATTAAACTTGATTTGTTGATTTTTAACAAAATTCTTAATCCTCTCTTGCCTCCACCAATTATTTGCGACTGCTCTTTTATCTTTATCTTTCAACTCTTTGTAAGATGAGTCACGGCTAATCTTATACGCATCCTCAAAAGTAATAGTACTATCAGCGACAAATGCAATAATCGCTACTTTTTCCCGGTCTGTTAGATCTCTTTTTCTCTCTCTCTTTTTCCGTTCTGTTTTTTCGTTTTCTTGTTTTTTAATGTTTTTAGCTGTCATTGTTTATTGATAAAATTAAACATTATGTTAAATAACTTTTGGTTATAGGTATTTGTTATTTGTTGAATATTTATTCTGTTAATTTGAATATTTTCAAAGTTATAAATTTTTGTTGATAAGTTGTTGATAATTAGCACAAAATAATCACAAATTTTATCAAAATATTTGCAAAAAAATTTTGTTATATTCAAAATTTATATTATATTTGTATTAGAAAGTTAAACCAATTAGACTGATGCCCCGACAGGTAAAAGAGGGGCGTAAGATAATGAAAAACATAATAATTACACCTACCAAAAACGACAATGTTTTTACTGTAAAAATCGGTAACGACACCGGTAAGGCTTATCACTTTTCAAAGGGTTGGAAAGTATTTTGTCACACTCGAGGCGGTGAGAATTGGAATGGCATTGAGTTGCTTGCCATTCATAAGGAATTGAACAAAATCCCTTTTTAATCAGAACTAATGATTTAACACTTTTAACACAGAGCAAAAATGAAACCTACTACGAACGACTTCAAGACGAACGATTTTATCACTACTTGCGCGCTTGCTGCTGCTTTTGTTATATGCGCTTGCGCTGCATTCCTTTGGTTAATCCTTTTGATTATAAGTTTAGTTTAAAATGGAAACTCTAAAAACAATCTGCAATGCAATCAAATGGGGCTTTATTTATTCCTTTTATAGTGTTTTTGCGATTTTGTATGCCGCTGGAATAGTAGCAACCATTTGGATGATTATTTACTTTATTAAAATCATTATTTATTTATTCACTTTATAAACGGATGGTCAACCGATAAAATAGACCGCAACGAAAATGAAAACAAATTTAGAAGCCCTAACAGATTATTGTAAAAATTACATTACAGAAAATCTCCCCGAATGTGTTGGCCGTGACATTTACGGCTGCGAGTTAGGTTATACGGTAACCGAACGAATTAACGCTGACGGCCCTTGCACTTATGATACAGAATTAGCAAAAGACTACATAAAAAACTGGTTTGACGAGGCCGGTGAGTTTTTGGATTATGAATTGACCAATTTTGGGGAAAATAAATACAATCCATTTGAGGAGCCAGAGTCATTTATGGTATGTATGGTAATTGAGGGTATCAATTCTCTTTTATCTCAATCAGATTTTGTTAACTCATTTTGGGATGACAAAACCAAACTGACTAAAAAAATGGTAACGACCATTTTGAAAGAAATATCAGACAAAGAGGTTTATTTTTAACCTTATTAACAACCAATTGAACGATTAAAATTTTGAGATATGGAAAATACAGATATTATAAAATTGCTGACTTTGCCAAAAAGTGGCAAAATAAACGAAGCACAAGTCAATAGAATTTGCCGAGCAATGAACGATTATGGAAAGGAAATAGAAACAAACGATTACTACATAGAAAACTATGCAAAAAAGTTAGTGCCTCTTACAGATGCATACAAAAAAAAGATTTTAGGCAAATTACAACAAATGATTGATGCATATCCAAAGGCCTACCAGCATCTGATAAAAGCACTTGATGATTTGGATTTTATCGGAATAAGCGAAATAAAAGAATTTGGCACTGATACATATCAACCTCAATTCATTGTGTCCGGCGAGGATTTTCAGAGAAACACAAAATTCATTATTCCAAAAAATACAATATTAATCCGACATGAATTTTATGGCAGGATTGACGAACGACTTATGGAATTGTGGAATGCAGAGGCAAAATATCAAATGATTGAAATACTATACGGTTATACTTGGGGAATTAAAATAACTGAATTATCCAAATTTAAAACAATAGAATCGGCAAATCAGGCACTTCTTAATTCATTTGCTTGGCGTTATTCACTTTCTTGGCGAGTCAAAAATCCAATTATGGAGAGAATAGATATAAAAACATGGGAAGATGCCGCCGAATGTGCAAAACACAGCAATAATGTTTTAAAAGTTTATCCGCCGGATAGAAAAGGGTTATATCGTTTTGATATAGGAAAGAGTATTTATGCGATAAAAGAATTACACAATTAAAGCAATATGAACAAAAGAATTGACGAACTCCTGCACTCTGCAAAGAGTGTGGGAGTAACGAGGGGAGATTTGCGCACCTTTGCTAATGATGCTCTCGAAAGAGTATCGAGGAATAGCGCAAAAACCTATTGTGCAATTCTCCGCTCCAAACTGAACGATTTAGACGATGTAAAACTCCCCGACCTCTCTCCTCTATCAATCAGGGGAGAGGCAACCATTTCGGTATATCTCAATGAGAAAGAAATTGGGGAGATTGAACGACTGGAATACTCCGGAATGGATAGAATGTATCAACTCTATTTCCTCATTTCGGCACGCACCGGATGCAGAGTGTCCGATGTGGTAAACATATCGGCTGCCCGAATACAGGGCGAACGACTTACCTATGTTTGCCACAAGACCGGCACGAAGGCAGAACTGCCCGTATATGCAAAACTGCCCGAATGGTTGAACGAGTTGAACGACTTGACAAAAACGAATGAGTTTAGCAAACGAACATTCAACCATAAGATAAAACAGATGTGCAAAAGTGCAGGACTGACCGAACGAGTGGCTACATATAGGGGCGGAAAGGAGCGTATAACCCCCAAATGGCAGGTATGCACTCCACACACGGCAAGACGGAGTTTTGCAACCAATCTGTATCTGCGTGGAGCCGACCTATATTCCATTTCAAAGATGATGGGGCATAGCAACCCCGAAATGACCACCCGCTACATTTGTTGCGGACTGCGAAATTTACCCGACAATGTAATGGACTTTTTCAAATAATAGTTTAACTTTGTAAACAATAAATGACAATATTATATGCGACTGATATTTAGGAATAAAAAGGTTACTCTTATTGCCGAGAATTTTAAGGAATTGGAGCAGGGGTTTGCCGATAACGGCTATACGGCAATGCTCAACGAGGCGGCANTGGGGCAATTAACAGCCCTATTCAATGGAGAGGGAGAAGTTATAAATATGATAAGCGGCGTANTCCCCAACTATGGATATATAAGAATACCCGTCAAGGATGATGACGGGAAAATAGAGGTTATGAAACTAAGGGTGTCGCAAGCACTCGGCAAGACGATAGAGGAACACGATGAACGACACGACTGGTTGTGGCAGGCCGAGCAGCAAAAAGCACTTGAACGATTTGAGGCCGAACGATTTGGCCAATATCGTGTAAGACTTGACATAAAAGTCTGGTATGAGGACAACTCTCAAGACAAAAGAGTGGTAAATAGGGTTATTACCGCCAATAGCGCAAAAGATGCCTACGATACTCTTTGTCAAATGATAAATGACGATGCGAACACACAAATACGCTCCCCGAAAACAATACAGTATTTTCAACTCCCCGAATGGGATAACAGAAAAGATACGAAAATTACTTTTTTAGATAACTGAAATATGTACACGCTCACACAACTATCTGACGGCAGATATAGGCTTGATTGCGAACTTACGGGAATATCAATCTTTTGGGAAAAAGGCAAATTCAATGAAACACAAGTAGTCACACACGACAATCCGCTATTTGAAAAATGGTGTTCAACCAAAAGAGACTTGCCGAGAGCACTCGCTCACGAAATGAGAGTGATGGGGGATTATCTTGTAGAAAACTATCCCGAACTATTATTTTAATGCCCGAACGACTTGAACGATTTAAGAGGTGGCTTTTGCCGCCTTTTTTATTTTTACATAATTATATCATTATCAAAGGGGTAACTTTTATATAGAATTTGAAGATATTCTTACCCCCCTGATTATCAAAGGGGTAACTTTTAGGGCTAAAATAATGCTAATCTTACTCCCTTTTAAAAGAGAGTTTTGTACATATAACAATGATATGATGAAAATTTGTCCTGATTTTGTCACGAAATAAATAAAAAAACCCTCTGGAATATAATCCAAAGGGGGTGCGAGTAGTCCGGGCGGTAGGCGAATATGGTATTTCGTAATTGACTAAAAATCAGCCAAATAATTGATTTACAAAAGATTAAATATATTTTTCTTTAAACAAATTTTGTCCGTTTTTGTCAATATTTAAAGGTTTTTCAAAAAATCTGTCACGAAATTGTCACGAAATTTCGGCCTATTGAAAGAAAGGATTGTTTGCCAAAAGTTGAGCGTTTTCCTCTTTGGTAATCCTTATGTATTTCATAAAATTTGCTTCGCTGGTATGACCGGTAATCAGCATACATTGCCTTATGCTTACTCCCGATTTATAAAGGAGCGTTGCTCCCATTCTGCGAGCCGTATGGCTGCTGACCAATTCATATTTGGGAGTGATTGTCGTTTCTCTTTCATTCCCTTTGGTCATAGTCGTGGTTACCGGTTGCGTTATCCCTGCCTTTCGGCAAACCTCTTTGATGTTTTTGTTGAGTAACTGCTGACAAAGTTTGGGTGCTTTACCCTCGTTTCTCAAAAGTATCTCCTCAACCTTTGGGGATAACGGAAGTATGACCTTTCCGCCCGTTTTCTTCTGTATAAATTCAAGCGTACTGCCTTTTATATTGTCGGTTGATAGTGTGGAGTAGTCCGAGTATCTTGATGCCGTAAAAACGCCCAAAAGGAACAAATCCCTTGCTTTCTGCTCCAATGGTGCGGTCAATTCTATTCTCCACAAAGCATTAACTTCCTCTTTCGTCAAATAAATGGTATCGGCCTGCTCCGATGGCTTTTTGAATTTCTTATAATCATAGTTTGTGTGGTACTTCAATAAAAAACCCTCATTCATAACATTGCGTAACTTCGCTATGATTGCACCCTGATAGTTTAATGAATATCCCTTGTTTGCAAGTCCACGCAAAAGGTAAGCATAGTAGGCGGTATTTACTTCGTTCCAATCATAATGATTGCCCATTATCTTCATTATCGTACGATATGCAAGTTGTCTGTGCCGCTTGCTCTTTTTAGGTCTGTCCGACCACTCTTTGAAGTATTGAGAGAATGTAGGCCTTATTTGTGCGTTTTTAGCCGTTTCTGGGCGTTCTGCATCTGGGAGTAGTGCAACCCTCACTATTTCCTTTATCTCCTCTCTGGTGGCCAAATCGGAGCCATTGCCGACAATATAGTCCGCCATACCTTGTAATCTTGCCCTCAGCTGCGGACTTCTCGGAAGCATATCCCTTTTGTTCCATTGGAGCGTGGGTATCTTGATGCCCGTGCTTTGACGAATGCGGTTGTTGAACCAAGTAACATCAATAAGAATATAACTCTCCTTTTGCGAGTTGCCGCATCGTCAATCCATAAGCCCCCATTTTTGCAATCGTGCCGCTGGATAATCCCACTAATTTCTCGAAATTCGTCCATCCTGCATCATATTTTTGACGGGCGAAGTGCGAAATTCTTTCCTTAAAAGTGTTCATAACTAAAGTTTTTACATTTTTTTTGATTTTTCTATTCATTTGGTTTACAAACACTTATCCCTTGTCAATAACTTTGTTGAAAACTTTTAATGAAAATAATCACTAAAAATTTGTTTATTAGTGAAAGTTTACATTACTTTGTAGTGGAATTAAACAACAAACAAAGCAAAGGCGTATCCCTTTGTGGGGATAGTGTCGAAAGCAATTTTCACAAATATACGCCTTTGTTTTTTAAGAAACAATAAACATTCAAGTTTCTTAAGCGTTTGTTCAACAAAAGGGTTATTCACTTTACGAATATCGGTCACCATTGATGCACTCCGCAAAGAGTGTTTACAAGAGCCGAATAAGGTGGGCTTAACTTGCCGGTCGTAAGTGTTGCGATTTGCTTGAAAGAGAGCAATAGCGAGGCAAGAGCGGACAAAACCGCAAAGGTGTTATGGCGAAAAATCCATATCGATAACCCTCTTATAAAAACAAATGAGTGTAACGCACCGATGTTCGGTTACAAGCCCGAAATGAAAGAATGCGGAGTACACGAATATTCATTAAAAACTTCAAAATGATGAACGAGGTAAACGATGTAAAAGAAGTCCACGATGTGAGGGAGTTAGTCGCTCAAAAGAGGTGGACTGAAATGTTAGACGAAATTCCGATTGGAGTTACCATTACTATAGATATGCCCGACAAAAGGGCAATCACTTCTCTTTGCTCAACAGCCTATCTATCCAATAGTTTGGGCGAAAGCCCGAAGAGATACAAGATTATCAAGAATTTCAAAGAGCCGTCAGTAACGATAACGGTGGAGAGGAGAGAATAATTATGGAAAGCGAATTACAATTTAGAAAGGAAGTAATTAATCTTCTCGAAATCGGCATTGAGGAGTTAAAGCACCTCAACGGCAGGTATAAGGAAATCAACGAAGAAGTGGAGCGTTTGAGAGAGGCAAAACTCGGTAGGATTATGCCGTTGAGCGAGGCAGCGAAATATTGCGGAATAACGCCTCAGGCAATCCACTATCATGTTAAAATGGGGAATATAACTCCCGTACCTAACTCCAATCCGATGTGCGTGTATCAGTCGGATTTGGAATGGCTTAAGGTCAAGAACAAAAAACCAAAACAGATACGATATGGAAATCAAGAAAACAAGTGATTATTCTCGATTCTATTTTTTTCGAGAGAATCGAAATCCTTTAGGTGTTAAGAAAATCAAAAAGAGCATAGAAGAAATTGACCTTACTCCATACTCTCCAATATTGGTGACTCCTGATTATGGGATTATTGACGGGCAAAACAGATTTCTGGCGTGCAAAGAATTGCAATATCCAATTTATTATATGGTGTTTGATGCCAATGTGGATTATAGAAAAGCCCTAAAAGTCTTAAATGTTCAAATTGCTTGGAAGCCTACCGACTACTTGCACTTTTATTCAAAAATAATTGGCGGCTGCTTTACTGGTATTTTGGACTTTATGAAAAAATATCAAATCGGACTGGAGACGGCAAAAGTAGTTTATGGAAAAACAATAATCTCATCATCTGCGATAAGGAAAGGAGAATTGTTCGAAAAATGGGACAAGGCGGATGATATTATGGAGTATCTAAGTCGTGAGAATTTCCAACAAATAAAGTATGCTAAATATCGTCAATTCGTGAGAGCCGTCAGAAAAGTATTCTGTATTTACTCAAACAAAAGGTTAGAAAAACTACACGAAATAGCACCGGCTATACCTCAACTTGCTCTTCCTGAGCAGTACCTTACCTATTTCGATAATATGACAAAGTAAATATAAATAATGTTATGAAAAAGATTGACGAAGATACGAGGCTCGGCATTTTCGGCCTCGTGGCAATAGGGCTTTTTACCCTTATGGTTGTGTATGCAACCTATTTGGCGAACACTCTCGGTTAACCTATAATAAATAAAAATATGATTGATTTAAGCAAACTCGCCAATAGGCGATTGAAAACAAGTGAAATCGAAGTCCGTATAGGACAAGTATTCAAAGAGCAACAGGCAGTAGGATTGCTGCTATACAAAGATGCCCGTTGCGATATGAATATCCTCGATGAAATAGTAGGGGCTATGAATTGGCAAAGAGAGCATTATCAAGTTAAAGACAGCCTATTTTGCCGTGTGGGAATAAAGGTCGGGGATGAATGGGTATGGAAAGCGGATTGCGGAGTTGAGAGCAACACGGAAGCCCAAAAGGGCGAGGCATCGGATTCTTTCAAAAGGGCGTGTGTGAATTGGGGGATAGGAAGAGAACTCTATACCGCCCCGTTTATCTATGTGCCGTTGTCCTCTGACGAATGGCGGAACGGCTATCCGAGAATAAACATTTCGGTTAGTCAGATTGAATACGATAAAGACAAGGCGGAGATTGTCGGATTGGAATTGGTGGACAAGCAAGGGGTCATAAGATATAGTTATGGCACTTGCAGACGACAAGATGCTCCAAAAACGACACGCAAGGCCACGCCAAAGGCGGCACCGAAAGAGCAAACGATAACCGAACTCGGAGCAATGGGCGAAATCACTCTTGAAAAAGCGGTAAAACTTGCAGAGGGAGCAACCGATATGCCTACGCTCAATAGCGTTTGGCAAAACCTCAAAGGGCAGTTTGGAAAAGAAACGGCATTTGTAGAGGCAATTAGAAACAATCCAAATAACAAAAAAGCGAAACAATGAGCGAAGAATTGAAAAAAACGGAACTCCCAATAACCAATGTGGAGTTTGACGAACTGACCCATACTTACAGAAATGTGTATGGGCAGTTTTTTATGGGAGTAACCGAACTGATGAAAAAGCACGGATTGAGTGCCGACTATTCAGGAATACCCGAAAGCGTTTTGGCCAATGCTGCGGAATATGGCAGCCAATGCCACAAACTGATTGAAGATTACGACAATGGCCTGGCGGTTGAACAAACTCCCGAAGTTAAAGCATACAAGAAACTCGGACTAAAAGTGCATAAGTCAGAGTATCTGGTAACAGACAACAAGATTGTGGCATCAATGATTGACAAGGTGCTTGACGATTACTCCCTTGTGGATTTGAAGTTTACAAGTGTATTGCACGAAAGGTCGGTGTCGTGGCAGTTGTCAATCTATGCCTATCTGTTTGAGAAACAGACGGGGCTGAAGGTGCCGAATATCTATGTGGCACACTACGACAAGGCAAAGAAGAAATTCAATCTCAAAGAGATTGAACGAAAGCCCGATGCGAGTGTTACAGAACTCCTGCAATGCGAGGAAATAGGAGTTACCTATGTGGACGACACAAACGAAGAACTGACTTTACCGCAAGTGTTTTCTCCAGACGAAATTGTTCTGCTCAAAGACCTTGAAAGCAGTTTGGAACAGGTGGAAAACACCAAAAAGGCACTCGAAAGCCAAATACAGGATTTTAGGGATAGGCTCTATAATGCGATGTTTGAGAAAAAGGTCAAGAAGATTGAAACGGACAATATGACCTACACTCTTGTTGCCCCCACTACAAGCGAAAGGTTTGACAGCAAGAAATTCAAAACTGACCATCCGGAACTTGCGGAAAAATACATTAAGCAAAGTGAAAGGAAAGGCTATTTGAAAGTAACAATTAAATAACAGAAATTATGTACCAAAAATTTATATGCATCGGCAATCTTACAAACGATGCGGAAGTAAAAAATATCAATGGTCGAGAAGTAGGCCAATTTGGGATTGCGATAAATAAAAAGTATAAAACGCAATCGGGAGAAATCAAAGAAAATACCACTTATCTACAAGTGGTAGCCTGGAATAAAGGTGGACTTTACCAGTACCTCAAAAAAGGAACGCAAGTATTCATTGAGGGCGAGATAAACATTCAAGAAAGCAACGGCAAATATTACACAAAAGTAATTGCCGAAAGAATAAACCTGCTCGGTGGAGCAAGGAACGATGCTCCCAAAAACGCAACTCAACCACAAGAAAATGCTGCTGCTCCCACTCCCCGAAAATATGCGACACGGGGAAATGGAAATGATGCCCCTGCTCCTCAACAGACCGATATCGGGGCTGAAATATACGAGGAATGCCCTCAACCAGACGATTTACCATTTTAACGATTAAACATTATGAAAATCCGACTGCTAAATACCGCCAGAGGATTAATACCCTGTTACGATGACGACTTTGACGAAAAGAAAAAGTTAAAAATCGGAGAGGAGTATGTGGCGGAGATAGCCTTTGACAAAATGGATGAAGCGGAGTTTTCGGAACTCTACGAAAGAGTTAAGGATGTACTCTTTGAGGTGTTTCTAAAAAACATATCAATAGAGGAGTTTGAGGCAAACTTGATGAATTTTTAATGCTATGGAACAAATAAAAATCATAACCGACTTGATGAAAGAGCGGTTTGTTACGAAAGCGGAACTAATGGAGATTACAGGATTGGGTGATAGGCAGGTGCGTAATCTTGTACAGAAAATGAAACTATCATACCCTATAATCTCAACCTCGAAAGCGAAAGGCTACAAGATAGCCACAAGCGAAAACGACCTTAATTGGGTACTGAACAGCATCCACGACAATCGGAGCAAAGCCTTGTCAATCTTTGAGGGGCAAAAGAAACTCAAAGAATTTGCACGGCAGTTTGAACAAAGCGAGGGAGTGCAACTAACATTAAATTTTTAGAATTATGAACACAAATAGAAATTACGACAACGAATTTATCGTTATCCGTACTTGGATGATGACAAAATTAGGTTTAAAGGGGAAAAACTTACTTGTATATGCGGTCATCTATAATTTTTCTCAATCCTACGAAATTATGGGACAAAAGTATTCCGGCTCATTGGATTACATAAGTGGGATTACAGACATTCCAATATCGGATGTTGAAAAAATATTAGACCGACTTGTTGAAAAAAATCTAATACTCAGATTTTATGCTCCAAAGGACGGCCATGAATCAATGGAATATGCCATAAATCCCGAAATCTTTAAAAAACTATAAAATTATGGCAAACGCTAATTTCTGGGTAACTTTTATGTGGATGCGAGATAAATTAGGTCTTATCGGTAATGAATTACAGATATATGCCATTATTTACGGGTTTTCGCAAAATCTGACAAAGCAATCGAGATATTATGGAACAAGGGAGTATTTGGCAAATGCTATTGGACTTACAACAAGGGGAGTACAAAAGATATTAAACAAACTTGTTGACGGCGGGCTTATCATTAAACACGGAGAAACAAAATCGGGTGTAGGAATAGAGTATTCGGTTGAGCCGAATCTATGTAAATGGGCAAGAGGGGATGATGAAAAAGTTGGGGAACTTTGTTCCAGATCTGAAAATCTGAAAAAAAGTTGGGGAACTTTGTTCCCTCAGTTAGGGAACTTTGTTCCCCCAGTTAGGGAACTTTGTTCCCCCAATAATAATATAGATAATAATAATGATAATAATAAAGAAAGAAATATAACAAAGAAAGAAAAAGCAGAAGAACATTCTACTTCTAATCAACCTAACCTTGTTGTCGAACATTCTACCGATATGCCTAAGGGCGGCGAAGCGAAAGCCGCTGCCAAAGAGGATGCCGAAGAAATCTACAAATTATACCCTACCACCTGCCTGAACACGGGCAGAAGAACGGGCAAATCAACCAAAGATAAAGAAAAGATAGTCCGGCTATTGAAAAAGCACACGAAAGAGGAGTTGAAATTCACAATTCAGAAATATATCGAGTTGTCCATTCGGGATAAAACCTATATGATGAATTTTAGCACTTTCCTCAACAATTTGCCCGACTATTCCGATTTAATCGAAAAAGAGAAAGAAAAAGAAACCAAACTTGAATTAGACCAACCGGTCTTTGTCGAAATATGAACGAAACCACCATAAGGAAGTGGTGGCAGATATTCAAAGGCAACGGAACTCTTACGGAAGTAAGGATAATAAACCCGAAAAAAAGCGGAACCTATAGCGGTTACTTTAAAGATATTGATACTCTCATTGAGGCCATTCGGTCTTATGAGCAAAGCAATATCTATTTCACATTAAATCCAATCAACGATGCTCTCTTTGCGAGGGAGCAAAGCAATAGAATTATCCAATGGCCAAAGAATACTACTGCCGACCACGAAGTAATAGGGCGAGAGTGGTGTTTGATAGATATTGACCCGACACGGGCAAGCGGAGTAAACGCCACCGATGAAGAAAAGGAATACGCCAAAGAGGTAAGCAATAAGGTTTACAAGTTTTTACGGGATAACGGCTTTCACGCACCTGTCTGTGCGGATAGTGCAAACGGCTATCATATCCTCTTGCGTATCCAGATGCTTAACAACGAAGAGAGCCAGCAACTGATTCAGACTTTTCTCAAAGTGCTGGATATGCTCTTTTCCACAGATAAGGCCAAAGTCGATGTTACGAACTTCAATGCAAGCCGTATCTGTAAACTCTACGGCACTTTTTCACGGAAGGGTAGCAACACGAAAGAGCGGCCTCAACGGGAAAGCAAGTTTGTACGGATACCCGAAGAAATAAAACCTACCGAAAAGGTCTATTTCGAGAAAATAGCGGCACTTTATCCCGTAACGGAAGAAAGTCAATCTGTAAATTCGCCACAATACGGCCAAATTTTCGATTTAAGCGACTTTCTCGCAAAAAACAATATAGGTATCCACTCTAAAACTAAATTCTCTGGTGGGCGTAAAATCGTGCTTAAAGAGTGTCCTTTCAATCCGCAACACAAAGCACCTGATTCTGCGATATTCGTTCTCGATAGCGGAGCAATCGGATTTAAGTGTTTCCATAATTCTTGCAGCCACTACACTTGGAAAGATTTCAGGTTGCTATATGAGCCTAACGCTTATTCCAAAAGAGAATATCGGGAGTTTAGGCACAAGGCAAACTATTATTCGCAAAGAAAAGAGTTTGTACCTGCACCTGAAGATGCGGAAAAGGGGAGCAAGTGGCTGACGATGTCGCAAATTAAGTGGGTGGACATAAGCCAACTAAAAACCATTCCAACGGGTTTTGTCAAGTTTGATAAAGCAACGGCAGGACTGATGATGGGCGATGTTACTGTATTGTCCGGATTGAGCGGCAGTGGTAAAACCTCTTGGCTCGATGTGGTTGCTCTCAATGTGGTACAGAGGGGCTATAAGGTGGCCGTGTGGAGTGGGGAATTGCAGGACTTCCGTTTTCAATCTTGGATTAATCAAATTGCGGCAGGGCGAAGTTTCGTAGTGCCAAAGGCTGGGTATGATAATTTCTATTATACCCCACGGCCTATTGCCGACAAGATAAACAAGTGGCTCGATAATAAACTATTTTTGTACAACAATGAGTACGGGAGCGAATGGCAGCAACTATTCTCTGACATTAAGGAGATAGTGGAGAAAGAACAAATATCTCTCGTTATTCTTGACAACTTAATGGCACTCGATATAAACGGGCTTGACGGGGATAAATATTCTCAACAAACGAAGTTCATCAATCAGCTTAAAGAGTACGCAAAAAAACAGAATATCCATATTCTCCTCGTGGCTCACCCACGCAAGGAAATGGGCTTTTTGCGGAAAGAGAGCATAAGCGGAACGGCTGACCTGACAAACCTTGCGGACAATGTGCTAATCCTGCATAGGGTGGGCAGGGATTTTAAGAAACGGGCAGAGGAGTTTTTTGGAGAGGATAAAGTGGTGGAGTTTCTTGATTACAGCGTAGTCATAGAAATCTGTAAAAACCGTAGTCTTGGAGTTACCGACTATCTCGTAGGATTATACTATGAGCAGGAGAGCAGGAGATTGAAAAACGAACGAGCGGAGCATATCATTTACGGGTGGCAAGAGGACGGCACGCAGGGCGTTTTGCCCCATTTGCTCGAAGAAGAAATTGAGGACATACCTGATTATGCAATGTGATTATGAAAAATTATGGCTAAAAAATATGTAGTCCAAACACAGGACAGAGTGTGCAAGGATTGCGAATGGTGCAAACCGGTTACCGAAAAGCACAAACTCGGAGCAGACGGGCAGCCATTCATTGGAGATTGCTCTCTCGGCGTTACTCCATTTCGCAGACTGATAAAGTCCGATGGCTGTTTGGAAAGAGATAGGCAAAAGGCTATCAAAGCACTCGATTTACCGCAACCCAAAAAGTAAATAAAAATAATTATCCACTTAAAATTATAGAACTATGTTACTAACAATTATTTTAATTGCATTAGTGGTTGTCTTTGTTGTAACCACTATCAACTATGGCATAAAATATAATGCCGTAAAAAAGAGAAATTACGAACTCGAAACAGAGTGCAGGCAGTATAAGACGGCCTTGCAGGAAACCCAAAGCAGAATCGTTAAAGTTAGCGACACTAAACCAAAGGACAATAGGCCTCAATCGGCTGCGATGAAGTTGCAGAACGAAATCAAGGACTTCATTTATTTAGACGGAGATAAAATTTGTCTGGAGATTTACAAGGGTAAAAATAGAAAATTCCTTGTGAATAGCCCACAAAAGCCGCAAAAGAAGAAAAGCCCAAAGAAAGCAGGTGGTGG